>Ga0302324_100011700_pt1 | contig 17978 bp, 13 predicted proteins | sample Palsa_T0_1_FD_201949 | JGI IMG/M metagenome (GOLD analysis project Ga0302324, IMG submission 201949) | Peat permafrost microbial communities from Stordalen Mire near Abisko, Sweden - Palsa_T0_1 | ecosystem: Environmental > Terrestrial > Soil > Palsa > Peat permafrost | place: Sweden: Abisko... | reverse complement strand
GCTGGCCCCAAGCTCAGCTTATCTGAAGGAAGTGACGGTTACCGGCAGCAGGCCGCTGGTAGAAAATCATATCGATAAAATTGTGTACAATGCCGCCAACGATCTGACTTCTCAAAGCGGGGTAGCGCTGGATGTGCTGAAAAAAGTACCCTCGGTTTCCGTCGATGTAGACGGGAATGTCGAGCTGGAGGGCGACCCGAATATCCGTTTCCTGATCAACGGGAAGCCGTCGACGATCTTTGGGTCAAGCCTGGCGGACGCGCTTCAGTCCATTCCTGCCAGCCAGATCCAGAGCATCGAGGTCATTACAAGCCCCGGTGCAAAATACGACGCCTCCGGAACCGGGGGGATTATCAATATTATTCTGAAGGAGAGCAAGGTCCAGGGAATCAACGGAACGCTCAATGCGTCGGTGGGCACCAGGTTGGAGAATGGATCCTTTAATTTGAACGTCCGGAGAAATAAACTTGGTTTCAATGCTTTCTTCAGCGGGAATGAGCAGCTCAATACCACTACGCTCACGATAATCAACCGGCAGTCTTCCAATGCTACGGACGACACGCTGACCAATCTCTACCAGAACGGGAGCACGGCCTTTAGACGAAGCGGGTATCAGACCGGTGTCGGCGTGCAGTGGGATCTTACCTCAAAGGATAAGCTTTCAGCATCCTTCAATTACAACCATTTTGGCAATAATAGCAATGGTTTTACCAACCAGCAGCAACAGGTGAGCGGAACTGCCGGGAATGTATATTCCAATATCGTGAGTACGCTTAATTCCGGCAGCCGGGTCAGCGAGAATGCTGTGGATTGGAGTCTTGACTACTATCCGGGGGGCATACCTGGCGCTACCGGTTCCAGCGGCAATAGTCCGGGTACGGATAAGGAAACCGATATTTCCATGGATTACAGTCAGCCCCTTGGAAAGGGATGTAGCTTAGAAACGGGCGTTAAGGGAGTGTTCGAATGGCTGACCAACGTGGTGATGACGGATACGCTGCTGGCTGACAAGACTTATGGGTCGAATGCCAATCAATCCTATGGCTTTAGGTATAGCCGGCAGATCTATGCCTACTATATTTCCTCTTCTTTCACGGCCTTTCACGCGTTTCTGGAGGGTAAGGCGGGTCTGCGATATGAGTATACGAATACGACGGCTGACTTTCCGGGTACGCATATTCCCGCGTATGGCATACTTTCTCCGTCCGTTGTCGTTTCGCACAAATTCGATGAGACCCAGTCGATCAAGGCCAGTTATAGCTATCGGATCGAGCGCCCTGATTATGGAGATCTGAACCCTTTCTACAATATCAGCGATCCGCACAATATCAGCACGGGTAATCCTGGTCTCAAGCCCGAGCAAGGCCATCGATATGAGCTGGGGTATAACAGGACATTTGGCAATGGCGGGGATATCTATATAGCAGCCTTGTACCGTTATAATACGGAGGACATCCAATCCTTCTCTACCTATTATTCTTCGCTGGTGATCAACGGGGCCACCTATACCGATGTATCCCTTACGGAGCGATTTAATTTAGGTTCGCAGCGTTTTGTGGGCGGGAATTTTTTTGGTTCCTTGTCTGTTACGCCTGCGTTGAGCCTACGATCAAATATCAATATCGGAGAGCGCTCCAATCAAAATCCCGGGCTTCCGACCGTAAGCGGGTTCATTTTTCGCGGCAATCTGAATGCGACGTACAAATTCGGCCATGACCTGATAGCGGAGGTGTTTGGCAATTACAATTCGTCACAAAAAACGATCCAGGGTACAAGACCGGCGTTTGGGTTTTATACGCTGGCTGTCCGTAAGGAGTTTTTTCATAAAAAGGCAAGTCTTGGTTTTACTGCCACGAATCCTTTCACGAGATATGTGACGCAAAGGTCTATCCTGTATGGTACGAATTTTTATCAAACCGGGATAAGAGAGGCGCCTTATCAATCGTTTGGTTTGACGCTCAGCTTTAAATTCGGAAAGCTCGAATTCAAGGGTAAGGAGCATGCCCCCGCCAAAGGCGAGGGCATGGATGATGGAGCGGTTATTTCTGCTGATCTCCCTGCACCACTTCGCATTTGAAACTGACTTGAACGATCTGGCCCAATCCGGGAGGGCCGATACCCCAATCGGAGATGTATAGTTTTCCGTCGGGCCCGAATGTCATGGCGGTAGGCAGGTGAAGCCCGGAAGTGATGAGATGTCGGGTGCCATCCGGGTCGATCCGGACGACTTCGCCGAGACCGGGGGTCAACTCGTCGGCCCCGACCGTGTTTTCGAGGACATACAAGCGGTTGTGATTGTCGAAGGCAACCCCTAAGACCGTAGTCAGGTTCGACGCAAAAAGGCTATAAGAACCATCGAGGGAAAGCTTATACACTGCTGCGGCGCCCTCGACCACCGGGAACTTCGCCAGTGTCCCGAAGTAAAAATTGCCGTCATGCCAGACCATGGAAGTCGGGCCGATCCATGTGTCACCCAATCCACTATGCAGGATCGACACATCCACTATCCTTGTGATCTTGCCGGTCTCCGGCGAGATCTTGTCAATCTCCTGCTGGTTAGGTTGGGTGATATAGAGGTCGTTACCCACACTGGTCGCGCTATAGGGCGTGCCATCGGGTTCGAAGTCGTCCGGGTCGGGGTGCGCGACCGGATGGGTCATCAGGTACTCGCTGCAGTTGGCGATTATTTTCCATGTCCGATCCGGGTTTACCCTAATAACGGCGTTGGGGATATCCGGGACTCCATGTGAACAGCCGGCGCCGGCAAAAACCGCATAGAGCGTATTGCCGATGAACTGCACATCACAGATGCCCTGAATAGCGCTGCCGCCGCCGGGAGCTGTTGTGCTGGAAGGTAGATGGTCGACAAAGGTTGTACGTACTCCGCTCCAATCGACTCTCGATATCCTGCTTCCGGTATCGCTGCCGGTATATGGGCCAACCGGGGGAACCACCTGGGGGATACAGCTACTTGCATTCGATCCGCCGATACCGGCCTCCGCGACGTATAGGAGACCGTCCGGGCCGAACTTGAGGCCGCGGGGATCGTTGAAACCGGTAGCGATCACTTTGGCGGTGGCGACCGTGCTATCCGGGCCGCCACACAGGGGCGTGTTATCTTTTATATGCTTGCTGCATGACACAAAAGGCGTTGCCATCAGAAGGATGGTCCAAAACCGCCACAAAGGTTTTTTTCTCATAATAGTTTTTTTTTATTCCGCTAAATGTAATCACTCAGGCGGTTGGCCTTTTCCTATTTCGCTGAATGGGTGGGTTGTGCCCATAATTACCTTTTGTTGACGATTATTGGTACATTATCGTAGACAACTGGCATCTGTCTCCGAACCAGGTCTTTCTACTGAAACCCGATGATTTACGTGAATTGGGCGTTATCTTTAAAAAAAAGCTCGCCGCTTACCATGCATGCATTTATCTTCTCCAAAAATATAGCGCCGAGGCTGGCGCGGCATCTGGCATTCTGGGGGATGTATTTTGCGTGCACCATCTTAACGTATTTACCACCCATCGGAGCCTGGGCGCAGGCCGACCGCCAACTATTCGCGGTTGCCTTATTCGACGCAGTCGCGTATCTGCCGGTCTACCTGTTATCGGTATATTCCGCCCTATATTTTATGCTGCCGAGGTATCTCGGCCGGCGGAATATCGGATTTTTTGCGCTCTATGCGCTGCTTTCATTGGCCGTATCGATCCCTTCGGGTTATTTTATTACGAAAATGATCTTTATAACGCATGGCTACAGCGGGGATTCGCTCGATGTGCTGTCGATGGCCCTGCAGCACTGCATGGCCGATCTTATCACCATCACCGGCGCGGCCATCATCATCAAGATCCTGAAAGACTATTTCCTTCAACAGCGAGAAAATGAGATGCTCGCCGTTGAAAATATCAGGAACAAGCTCCAGCTGCTAAAAATGCAGATGCATCCGAGAATTCTATTTGCTTCTTTGCATCGGATCCACATGGAATTAGACACCGGGACCCGGCAGGCGCCTGAAATGATCTTAAAATTATCCGACCTGCTGAGCTACTTGCTGTATGAATCGGAATCGGAAAGCGTACCACTAAGTAAGGAGGTGAAAATGATCGAAAACTACATCGCGCTGAAAAAATTGGAATATAAGGGCAGCATCGATATCCGGTTCCAGATGGGCGGCCGGCCGGGCGATCCATCTATTACCCCCGGACTATTGCTGCCCTTATTGGAGATTGGCGTCGAACGACCGGATGACAGGCTGCGAAAGACGCGGGTAGCGATAGAATTAAGGACCGCCGGGGAGACGGTCTATTTCAGCCTGAGCAACAATATGCCGGGGAAGGAGATCGTAAAGGAACCCTCCGTACAGGCAACCCTTGACGCAGTAAGAAAGCGACTCCAAAGCTCCTACCATCAAAAATTCAAATTGGAAGTCTTCCCCGCGATAGACAGTCTTACGATTGTATTTCAAGTGGCGATAGATAAGAAGGAAGTTCCGGACCATTTTCTAAAAATGGCAAAAAGCTGATCAATGGGGATGCATACCTTCATATTTTCCCCGGGCCGGACGCAAACCATCAAAAGACATCTTGTTTTTTGGGTCGCCTGCTATCTTGTTGCCGCGCTCACCTATCCGCCGCATGGAGCCTTTGGTCCCGCAAATGGAGTCGAGGTGGACGGCGTTGCCAAATACTATGAAATGGTCCTGATAAGATCCCTTTTTCATTTGCTGTGTCAGATGCTATTTTGTTATCCCTTCCTTTATTTCTTAGTCCCGGTTTTCCTTTGGAAAAGGAGATACCCGCAATTTGCCGGTATGCTGCTGCTATTATTGGCGATCACCTCTTTTTTAAGATTTGTCCTTTTCGCATCTATTTACAACCCGATCATGCGGGGGCTGAAATTTTACGTAAATTCCCCGGACCAAATCGTTAAGAACAGCATTATCCAGAACTTCGAAGGGCCGGCCTTTATCGGCTTCCTGTTTATTTCGTTGAAACTCTTTAAGGACTGGCAGCAGAAACAAAAAGACAACCTCGACCTCCGAAAGGAAAATGCCAATGCCGAACTGTTGTTACTAAAGGCACAGATCCACCCGCATTTTTTATTTAATACGCTCAACAACATTTATTCGTTTACCCTGGACAGGTCGCCGCAGGCAAAAAAAATGGTGAAAATGCTGGAGGACATGTTGCACTATATGATCGAAGAATGCGAACAGCCGTTGGTCTCTCTTGGGAAGGAAATAGCCATATTAAAAGATTATTTCGAACTGGAAAGGATACGGTATGGCAACAGCATCGATATGCAGTTTGAGATCGCCGGCGACTATACCGACAAGGTCGTTTCGCCTTTGCTGATGATCCCATTCGTCGAGAACAGCTTCAAGCATGGCACCAGTAAGATCCTGAGGGAGCCCTGGATCAAATTATTTATCCAGGCCGACGATGATGTGGTGCATTTTTCCCTGACCAATAGTAAACCGGCGGAGGAAGAGGCGCACCATAAGCGGGGTATCGGACTGTTCAATGTGAAGAAAAGGCTGGAGCTTTTATATCCGGCCGCGCATCTGCTCGTCATCGAATCGACAAAAAATACGTTTACGGTGAATATGCAAATCCCAATCACCCGCCTATGACCAGTAAAAAGATAAACTGTCTGGCCGCGGACGACGAACCGCCTGCGCTGCTATTGATGGAGAAATACATCAATGCCGTTCCTACTTTACATTTTGCGGGCAAATGCAGCAATGCGGTAGATGCGCTCACGCTCCTTCGGGAAAATGTAATCGACCTGATCTTTCTGGATATACAAATGCCTTTTATCCTCGGAACGGATTTCATCCGAACGCTCGCCAATCCACCCAGGGTCATTTTCACTACCGCGTTTAGAAAGTTTGCCGTCGAAGGTTTTGAGCTCGATGCGGTGGATTATTTGTTAAAACCGATCTCTTTCGAGCGGTTTCTTAAAGCGGTAAACAAGGTGATGAAAGTAAATTTGCCCGTTGTTCAGACATTTCCCCAGGATACGATGCCAAAGCACGAATCGGAGCCCTCCTTTTTGTTTCTCCGCGCCGATCGGAAAAACCTCAAGATCCAACTGCACGAGATCCTTTTCATAGAAAGCCTCAAGGACTACGTGAAGGTAGTGACCAAAGACCGCACGATTGTCTCGAAACAATCTATCTCCGCGATCGAGGAAAGCCTTCCCGAACATTCCTTTCTGCGTATCCATCGGTCTTTTATCGTGTCGCTCAGTAAAATAGAGTCCTTTACGGCGGGGCTGATCCAGGTTGGCAAATATGAATTGCCCGTCAGCCGGAGCTACCGGCATGAGGTGGAGAAAACTATTCGGACCGAAGGCTTTGGACGGGGTTGATGAGCGCTGCTTTGATGGCCTGGAAGCTCACGGTGAGCAAGGCGATGAGCAAGGCTGCCAGGCCCGCCACAATAAATATCCACCAGCTGATATCAATCCGGTAGGGATATTCCCGGAGCCAGTTCTGCATTAACAGCCACGCGACGGGGGAGGCGATCAGGAATGCCAGTCCCACCAATTGCAGGAAATCTTTGGACAGCATACGGAAGATGCTGCCTTCGCTTGCTCCCAATATTTTCCGGATGCCGATCTCTTTTGTCCTTTGTTCCGACGTAAAGATGGCAAGGCCCAGCAGGCCCAGGCAGGAGATGAAGATGGCCAGGATGGCAAAGCCGTCGGAAAGTCTGCCTACCATTTGTTCGCTGTTGTATAGGCGTTGGTACTCCTCGTCCGCAAAAAGATAGGTAAAGGGAAATTTTGGTTCCATCTCCCGGTAGACTTTTTGCAGGCTGGCGATGGCATCCCTGGTCCTGCCCGGCTGCGATTTGACCAGGATATAGCCCCAACTGATGGCTTCGTTCAGGTTGATCAGCAGGGGTTCGATGGGATCGTGCAGGGATTTGAAGTGGAAGTCCTTTACTACGCCGATGATCTTGCATTTGTCACCAAAGATACTGAGCGGCCGGCCGATGGGCCCCGGATCCTTATATCCGATGAGCTTTAGCGCCGTTTCGTTGATGATGTAGGCGGAGGTATCTGTCGGATATTCACGGGAGAAATCGCGGCCCTGCAGGAGATGCAGGTTGAGCATTTTCAGGAATCCGTAACCTACGGTGACGTGGATGACGACGGCTTTTGTAGCCGGGTTCTTTCCCTCCCATTCTATATCATAAGCATGGGCGCCGGTCTGCTGGGGCGGCTGGTCTGTGCGGACGACAGCCTGTATTCCAGGCATGCCGGAAAGTTCTGTCTTGAAGGCGGTGAACTTTTTATACAGGTCGCCCCGAACAGGGATATATAAAAGATCCTCTCTATCGAAGCCTAAGTTTACGGTCTGGAGGTAGGTCACCTGGCGTGATATCACCATCATCCCGATGATAAGCAGGATGGAAAGGGAGAACTGAAAGATGACCAGCCCTTTTCTGAGCCAGAAAGCCGCCGGGCTGAATTTCAATGTACCCTTGAGCACTTTCACCGGCTTGAGGGAAGAAAGGAAAAGCGCGGGGTAGCTGCCCGCAACAAAGCCGGTGAGCAGGATCAGCGTCGTTACTATACCCCAGAACGACGGCCGGGAAAGGGGCAGGACGATCTGTTTGCCGGTGATATTGTCGAAGACCGGCAGGATGACCCATGTAAGGGCCAGCGATACTATTGCGGCCAGGAAGACCATCAGGATGGCCTCGCCGATAAACTGCAGGACGAGGGAAAAGCGGGCTGCACCGATGGTCTTGCGGATACCCACTTCTTTGGCACGTCGCACGGAGCGCGCCGTGCTGAGGTTCATAAAATTGATGCAGGCGATCAGCAGGATGAATATGGCTACGACGGTGAAGAGACGCACGTATTCGATACGTCCGCCATAGGTCCGTCCGTTGCGGAATGTCGAATGAAGATACATCTCGTCGAATCGCTGCAGCCCCAGCTCGATATGGAATCCCGCGGCTTCCCTGCTGGTAAGGTAGCTATCCATGAAGTGCGTGATCTTCCCGTCTACCGCAGCCGGACTGACGCCGGGCTTCAACTGGACGTAGGTTTTTGGGCTGCGATATATCCATTCCTTCAGCCACGTTACCGTATCGAGCTGAAAAGGCCAGTTGAGGACATAGTCGAAGCGGTCGGAGCTATTGGTCCCGGGGTCTTCAAAAACGGCAGCAATTCTGAAATTTACGGCGTTTTCATAGCGGATGGTCCGGTTGATGGCTGCCGCGGGGCTACCGAAGAAATTATCGGCCATCCGGCGGGAGATGGCGATCTTATCCCGGCTGTCCAGGGCGGAGGCTGCTGTGCCTTCGAGGATGGGATAGCTGAACATTTTGAAAAAATCCGAGTCGGCGGAGGCGCCTTGCATGGTGATGATCTTTTCGCCCACTTCGAAAGTGGCGGACTGGTCGGGGTTAAAGCTGCTGGCGTATTGGATCTCCGGCAGCTTTCGCTTTAGTTCGGCCGCCAGGGGGCCGGGCGTCCAGTAAGCTCCTTCAACCTTGCCTTCCGAGAAGACGCGTTCGTACACATCGTATAGATTTGCCTTGTTGCGATGAAAGGCATCCATTTTCTGTTCGTCCTGGACCCATAGCAAGATGAGCAAGCTACAGGTTATGCCTAAGGAGAGACCGAGGATATTGAGAAGGGAGAAGGTTTTGTTCCGCAAGAGGCTTCTCCAGGCTGTTTTGAAGAGATTCTTAAGCATTGGCTGACGGTTGATGGTATGCCCGACCACCAAAAAAATGCCAAAGAACCAGGGTGTTGGTATTCAATGAATTATTATCGGGCGCTCCCGGAGCAGTGTTCGGAATCAAAGCAGTCGGTGTCCGGTTTAGTGAAGAGCGGGCCGCTATTTATTTGTAACATGATAGACATCCCATCCCTGGTCGCCCACGCTCTTCAGGATAATGACTTTTTCGGAATTTTCGAGTGTGATCGTAAATCCATCCTCGTTGTCGGTTCTGTACCTGAACAAGTCGGTGATCCAATAATTTGCATAAGTTGTCTTTATTTCGGAGCTGAGATTATGGGGAAGCCTGTCTGAACGGAGGTTGGTCGCAATGCCCATAAAGTCGGCGTTATCCGTATAAAAGGCAAATAATACTTTCCCCCGGAAATCGAATGTCGCCTTGAAGAATTTGTCTCCCATTTCCCATTTAACATCTTTTGCCTGGGAAAAATCCCGGCTGAATTCCGTGTTGATCGATTCCGGCACGGTGGGGTCGGTGGTCCGGGCATAGGTGCTGGTGGCGAATAACAACAGTGAGAAGGCGAGTAATACCGTTAACTTTTTCATGTTTTTAATTTTATGATTTTTTGTGAAATTTAAATGACAGGACAAAACTAGGCAGCGTTCGGGCTTGTTTTTGGGAAATGAGACGAACAGGTAGGATTCCGCGGTCAACCCTGAAATTTGGGCGGGCGCGATGGGGGCGGGGGACGGGAGGTTGGAGCCGGGGAGCGGGTTTTGGATTTCCGCTGATTTTTCGATATTGACCGCAATGTTTTCCGGGTTGCTCGCAAGCGCCAGAAATGACAGCTGATGCCGGCTAGTTTTGCGGCATGAAAAAGTCGTTAATTTTCCTCTGCATGCTGCTGGTCCTCGACCAGGCATTTGCCCAGCCCCCTGCCGGGGCTCCCGGCGGCCCTGGTGGGCGTCCGGCTGGTGGTCCCGCTTCCGGGCATTTGTCCGGTAAGCTGATCGATTCAACGGGGCATGGGATCGGCCGGGCTTCGGTCCTGATCCTCAAGACATTTATGGAACCGGCAACGGGCAAGCGGAAGGAAGTCCTTTTAAAAGGTCTCACTTCCCAGAATAATGGCGATTTTTCGGCAGAGGACCTTCCCGTCAACAGTCCGCTTAAATTGAGCGTTTCGGCGGTGGGCTATACGGCGTTGACCCAGCAGGTGACTTTGACACCCCAGGCCGCCGAGAAGGACCTGGGCAATCTGCAAATGACGCCGGCCGCAAAAGAGCTGCAGCAGGTTGTCGTCACGGCCTCCAAACCAACCATGACGGTGGATATGGAAAAGAAGGTATTCAATGTGTCGAAGGATATCGTCAGCGTGGGTGGCAATGGCCTGGACGTGTTGAAAAATGTCCCCAGTGTGAATGTCGATATTGACGGCAATGTTACTTTAAGAGGCGGATCGCCGCAGCTGTTCGTTGATGGCAAGCCTACTACCCTGACCCTGGATGAGATCCCCTCGGACGCCATCGAGAGCGTAGAGGTTATCAGTAATCCGTCGGCGAAATATGATGCCTCGGGCGGCGGCGCGGGCATCCTGAACATCGTGTTGAAAAAGAATCGTAAAAAAGGATATAACGGCAGCTTCCGGGCCGGAGCGGATTCCTACGGCGGCGCTAATGGGGGCGCCAGCCTCAATGTGCGGGAGGACAAGATCAATTTCTCCGCCGACATCAACGGCAGGCTGATGCGGGACCGGACTACGGGTGCTATCGAGCGGATGGACTATAGCACGACGCCCAATAACTATCTCCGGCAAAATGAGTTGGATACATCGAAAGGTTCCATGTATTTTGGCAGGCTGGGCCTGGATTATTTCCTCAACAACCGAACAACTATTTCGCTGACGGGTTTTGCCATGCATCATGAAAATACGCAGACATCCAATCTGGCGATGAATACCGACAGTCTTTACTCTTCGGGCAAGGTCAGCCAATATAGCCAGGAGGAGATCATCGGCCCGCATAGTTTTAACGGGCGGGGTGCGACATTGGGCGTAAAACAGCTTTTTGCCAGGGAAAAGGAAGAATGGACCGCGGATGCGAGTTATTTCTCCGGCGCCGCATCGAGCAATTCCCTCTATACTACCAATTATTATACAAATGGAAGCGGGTCTGCCGTGGGCAGTTCCGAGCTGCAGAAGATCCTTGGCGGGGGTAACGACCATAATATTATCCTCCAGACCGACTATTCCGATCCGCTGACGACGAAGACTACGTTGGAAGCCGGGCTGAGAGGCGCGTTGCAAAGCCGTCTCAACATCAACAATAACTATACTTATGACCCTGACTCGGCGGCCTACCTGCTGATCCCTTCGGCAGCCAGTAATTATAAGAGCCAGAGCAACGTGTATGCAGCTTATATGACCCTGGCCAGCAACCTCGGCAATTTCACGTACAAGGCAGGTCTCCGCGCGGAAAGCTCCAACTATCACGGAACGCTGCTCAACACGGGCGAGGGTTTTCACAACCAATATCCGATCAGCCTGTTCCCTTCGCTGTTCCTGGGAGAGAAGCTCGGTGACGGACAGGAGGTGCAGCTCAGCTATACCCGCCGCGTAAACCGGCCCAATTTCTTCCAGCTGGTACCTTATACCGATTCTTCCAATCCGCTCAATATTACACGGGGCAATCCCAACCTGGTGCCGGAGTTCACCCAGTCGGTCGAACTGTCTTATCTCAAGACCTTCCCGGGTAACAGCACGGTTATGGGATCGGTCTATTATAAACATACGGACCACCTGATCACCGGGTTTATCGAGGCGGATACGAATACCTCTACGGGTTCTGCGACGCTGATCAACACTTATATCAATGCCGAGTCCAGCAATACGCTCGGCGCCGAGGCCACCGGCCAGGTGACGATCACGAAATGGTGGGATCTGACCACGAATGTTAACCTCTATCACTCGGTCATCAATGTGGGTGTCGCCGACGGTGTCGCCCAGCAGGCCTTGTGGAGTTGGTTTGGCAAGCTGAATACGAGTTTCCGTCTGCCGTCCGGCTGGTCCGTGCAGGTGTCCGGTATGTATCAATCGAAGTCCAACCTGCCCGTCAATAATAACGGCAATCAGCCGGGGCCGCCGAATATGCAGTCCCAGAGCGCCTCGCAGGGGTATATCAAGCCCTACTATGAGGCCGATCTGGCGGTGAAGAAGATGCTGTTGGCGGGAAAGATGGCGGTGGCGCTGAGCTTTTCCGATATCTTCCGGAGCCGTAAGCAGGACCAGTACACGTATAGCACCTATTTTACGCAGGACTATAGCCGGCTTCGTGATCCGCAGCTGCTCCGGCTGAATGTATCCTACAATTTCGGGAAGATCGATGCCAGCCTGTTCAGGCGGAAGAATAACAATGTGCAGTCGGAAGAACAATAATCAACTATATTTATGACCATGAAAATGTGGTATAATCGCAGTGTGATCAAAGTGCTGACGCATGCGGCCGTATGGGCGGTGGCGTTATCGCTGCCGTATCTGCTGGATACCCATCATGGGGTGACGCATCGCCGCGACAATGATATCTATGAACGGGCCTTCTTCTACCTGAATTTTATCACCAATCTGCTGTGGATGGGACCCTTCTATCTGAATGCTTATCTGTTGACGCCGCAGCTGTTTAACCGGAGAAGATATCCGGCTTATGCCGCGGCGGTGGTGCTGACGTATGGGGCCATGCTATTGGTCCATTTCCTTCTGTTCAATTTTGTTTTCGGGCTGCCCCATTTCAGCCTTAAGGGGGCCACGGGGTTCCTGCTCCCTGCCTTTATCCTGACGATCGCGATCAGCACCACCTATAGGGTGGTTCGGGACAAGGTAGTGGCGGACAAGCGGACGCAGGAACGGCAGGAGGAAAATCTGAAAACGGAATTGTCCTTTCTGCGTTCGCAGATCAACCCGCATTTTATCTTCAATATTCTGAATAATCTTGTGGCGCTGGAACAGATGAAGTCGGAGGAGCTGGGCCCTACTATTCTGAAGCTGTCTTCCCTGATGCAGTATATGCTGTATGAGACGGATGAGGAGAAGGTTCCCCTCAACAACGAAGTGGAATACCTGCAAAGCTATATCGATCTTCAGCGGCAGCGTTTCGGCACCAAAGTGCCGGTGACCGTTTCGCTGGATAATAAGCCCTGTGTCTATGAGATCGAGCCGATGCTGCTGATCCCCTTTGTCGAGAATGCTTTTAAGCATGGCGTCGGGATGATCGAGCGGCCGGCCATCGATATCGACCTCAAGGTTGAAGGAGGGATACTGCATTTTTCCGTCCGGAACCGGTATAATCCAGCATCGGCGGAGGTCAGGGACAAGAGCTCCGGGATTGGGCTGGGGAATGTCAGCCGGAGGCTGAAATTGTTGTACGGCAACCAGCAGGTGCTTCACATCAGCCGGGATGAGGGTTGGTTTATCGTAACGCTCGAAATAAATCTACACTGATGCTGAGATGTATTGCTGTTGACGATGAGCCTTTGGCGCTGCAGTTGCTGGAAGATTATATCCGCAAAGTGCCGTTCCTGGAGCGGGTGGCCAGTTGTGGAGATGCCTTTGAGGCGGCCAAGGCGCTACAAGAAAACCAGGTGGATCTGATCTTTATCGATATTCAAATGCCCGGGCTTACGGGTCTGCAATTTATTCAGAGTCTGGCCAAAAAGCCGATGGTCATCCTGATCACGGCGTATAAAAAGTTTGCCACCGAGGGTTTTGACCTGGATGTCGTCGACTACCTGGTGAAGCCGATGGGTCTGGACCGGTTTATGAAGGCCTGCTTCAAGGCGCAGGAATTGTATCAGCTGAGGGCGGAGAGTGCGGGGGGCGGTTTGGGTGGAGGGGCTGGTTCGGGTGGTGCGGGGGGTGTCGGTTCGGGAGGCTACGGTACGGGTGTGCCGGGTGCGCCGGCTGTTTCGACGGCGGAGTTTTTCTTTGTCAATGTGGACTATAGTCTTGTCAAGGTCATGTTTGCGGATATCGTCTGGATCGAGGGGTCGGGCGATTATGTCAAGATCCATCTGAAGAGCAGCAGCAAGCTGTTGATGGTCAGGACGAGCGCAAAGACGCTGGAAGGCGAGTTGCCGGCGGATAAGTTTATCAGGATCCATAAATCATATATCGTCTCCGTCGCCGGTATTACGGCCGTTCGGAAAAACAGTGTGTTTATCGGGGAGTTGGAGTTGCCTGTGGGGGAAACCTACCGGGAAGGACTTCGTCAGATCACGGGCAGGGAGTTATAGGGACGCGCAGGAGTCGCAGGGGCCCAGGAGTCGCAGGGGCCCAGGAGTCGCAGGGGCGCGGAAGTTGCAGGAAAATATACAAATCATAAAACCATGAAATATCCAGGATTTGCCTTCTTCAAGGCAGTTGCCGCAGGGCTTTTTGTCATCTGCGCTGCAACTACGGCTGTTGCCCAGTCTACGCCCCAACATGCGTTGCTGGCGTTGTCGAAGAGTGACCATACGCTGGCGATTGTCGACCCGGTCACGCTGAAAGTGATTGCGCGCATCCCGGTCGGCACCGATCCGCATGAGGTTATTGCCTCTACGGACGGCAAAACGGCGTACGTTTCGATTTATGGCGGCGGCAGCTTACATGAATTGAACGTGATCGACCTTGTCGCGCAAAAGCCGTTGTTGAATGTCGATACAAAACCGTTGATGGGTCCGCATGGCCTGACTTTTGTCGGCGGGAAGCTGTGGTTCACGGCAGAAGGCGCGAAATCGGTGGGTCGTTATGACCCGGCGACGGGTAAGTTCGATTGGTGTATGGGTACGGGTCAGAATCGGACGCATATGATCTATGTGACGGCTGACGAAAAACATGTTTACACCACCAATGTCTCGTCCGGAACGGTCAGTATTCTAACGGATACGTTGGTCCAGCCGAACTTCGGGCCGCCGCCAGGTGGCAACCCGCCTGGGGGTAATCCTCAGGGTGGTAACCCGCCGGGAGGCAATCCGCCCGGGGGCAACCGGCAGGGGGGGATGCCGCCGGGATTCAAGCCGCATTCCGACTGGTTTCAAACATTGATCCCGGTAGGCAGGGGGTCTGAAGGGTTTGATGTATCGCCGGATGGCAAGGAGTTATGGGCGGCAGCGGCCGATGACGGCAGCATTTCTATCATCGATCTCGCCGCGAAGAAGGTCACTGCGACTCTCGCTGCCGGGGTGGTGGGCGCCAACCGGTTGCAATTCACGCCGGATGGCAAGCGGGTGCTGATTTCCAGCCTGAGGAACGGTGATCTGGTCGTCTATGATGCGCGGTCACGCAAGGAGGTCAAGCGCGTGTCAATCGGTCATGGCGCGGCGGGTATCCTCATGGACCCTGATGGCTCGCGGGCGTTTGTGGGTTGTACGGGTGATAACTATGTCGCGGTGATCGATCTCAAGACCTTGACGGTGAGCGGGCATATCGATGTCGGCGGTGGGCCGGACGGTCTGGCCTGGGCGGTGCGGCCTTAGGATAGGATAGCCGGTACTTCAGGCGTATTTTGGATTTCGTTACATTAGCGACATGAAAATTCTTGTAACAGGGAGTTCGGGACATCTGGGCGAAGCCCTGGTCCGGACCTTGAAAAGCCAGGGTTATGAGGTGACCGGCCTTGATATACTGCCGTCTCCCCATACCAGCGCTATCGGTTCTCTTACGGACCGCTCTTTTATCCGCGAATGCCTTGGTGGTGTTGAAACTGTCTACCACAGCGCCACCTTACACAAGCCGCATGTCGGGACGCATAGTATGCAACAATTTATAGACACCAATATTACCGGTACGCTGAATCTGCTGGAGGAGTCGGTGGCAGCCGGTGTGCAATGCTTTGTTTATACCAGCACCACCAGCGTATTTGGCGATGCGTTGATACCGCTGCCAGGTTTGCCGGCGGCCTGGATTACAGAGATGGTCAGTCCCATTCCGAAAAACATCTATGGCGTTACTAAGGCAGCGGCTGAAGATCTTTGCCAGCTATTTTATCGCAACTTTGGGCTTGCCTGTGTCATACTCCGGACGTCAAGGTTTTTCCCCGAGGAGGACGACAATGAAGAGATGCGAGCCGTGTACGAAGATGACAATCTCAAAGCAAATGAGTATCTTTTCCGGCGGGTGGATCTGGAAGATGTGGTGAGTGCAAACCTTGCCGCTGCCGAAAAGGCGAAGAAGATCAGATTCGGGAAGTATATCATCAGCGCGACCACGCCGTTCTTACCGGCGGATATGGCGGACTTACGAGCCGATGCGCCAGGTGTCTTAGCGAGGCTGTTTCCGGGTTATGAACGGGAATATAGTCATCGGGGCTGGAAAATGTTCCCCTCGATCGACCGGGTGTATGTGAACGAAAAGGCCCGGACGGAGCTTGGCTGGGAACCGCGATACGATTTCCAATCAGTGATAGACCGGTTGAAGGAAGGCCGGGATCTGCGAAGTCCTATAGCCCGATTGGTCGGGTCGAAAGGGTATCATGCGGAGAGATTTTTGGAAGGGCCGTATCCGGTGAAGTGAGGGGGATGGAGGTCTTATCGGGTCGGCGGTTGCTTAGTGGCAGGCTCCAATAATTGAGTCGATTTTTCTGCCATGGGTGCTTGAAGTGTAAAACGGCCGGTAGCGATTTTGAAAATCGTTTGGCTGAAAAGGTATAGGATAACCAAGGTGGAAATTACCAGCATGGCCGCGGGAATAAATTGGAAAGCGGTCGAATGTATGTGTGCCGCATATCTAAATGTTGCGATGGTAAAAGCAACCAGTGGAAAGCTGACTGCCCACCAGGTTACGCGGAAGGGGCAGCAAACGGCCAGTAGAAAAATTTTGCTGCCGAAAATCAAAAAGAGAAACAGGTCAAAATAAAAGAATACAGACGCCGTAAGATCCTGAAGCCCCGTGAGGGACTGGTATCCTGAAAATGCCAGTGCAAAAGGAGCAACCAGTATGAGCAAGGTAGGTTGTAAAGCTTCGGGGAGAGGTGGCTGAAAAAGTAAGCGTGAAATAATAATCGTTAGTAAAATTAAACTGAATACGACTCCGATCGCAAAAAAAGCCAAACAGATTTGGTGGATGCCGGTTACCGGTAGCCTAAAGCCGACAAGCGGCACATCGAGGGTGCCTACGATGGGAATAACCCAGGCGGGCATCGCGTTGGCAGGGTCTTGTGGGTGATCGAGCCATTTCCGCAAAACGAATCCGGAAAAGACAAACATCAAAATGGCGCCTATCGACCACATAATGGTTGCCGCTGTTACACTATAGGGAAGAAGGAGGCCTGGAATCAATAATAACGAAATTATAAAAGTTGCAAAAAAGCTCACCGAAACCGGGTGCTGAAATTCTTTTTTGACCAGCGCGGGGTATTTTATCCACTTTATAAGGTAGGTGGCTGTCAAGGCAACAAACGATAGGAAGGCAACTGCCGCTATCGTATCTTTTATATAAGTCGGAACTCCCCAAGCTGCTCCTGCCCATTCCCAGGAAAAGGAAAGGCCTGTCAGTCCCATAATAGCACCGAACAGACTAACAGGCAAAAATTCAAGAAAAGCTGGTTCATGGCTTGTTTCCTGCATACAAAATATTTTCTACCGTGGTTTATTGATTAAATTCGTCACCAGCGGATCAAGGTCAACCGGCTGCATCAGATCATGCCGTAAAGCGTATCTTTCTTCCAGGTAAGAGGCCTTATTGTAGGCAAGCCACACCGTTTTCGCTGCATCTTCCCAGGCAATAATTTTTAAGGGAAGGTCCAGGGCAGCGATTGGGTTTTCCGCCATGATAAGTCCTCCTGCCTTTGGATTTCCGAACAAGATGAATTCGAGTGCCGGTATTTCCTTGCCTGAATTATGGACCTCAGATTGCTGGTTGATCCTCGCATAAATAGTTACCTTACGTTCCTGGAGAATGACAATGAGGCGGTCCATAGTTTCTTTAACAGAATACGGGCTAGATCGGATAGTAATTCCTTTTGGATTCATTGAAAGAATGTTATTGATTGGAAGGAGATTCCGATAGCAACAGCATCCGATAATACACTTGATCAGATGTCTTCTGTCGATCTCGGACGTACCGGGCATAAGCAACATGTTTTTCGTGAATCTCCTTAATGGCGTAAAAAAAGTGCCAGGCAGGTGTTGAATGTAAGGTAAAAAAGTCGTTAGGAATCACTTATTTTTAGGTTCTATTTTAATTATCATAACATGAGAAAATTCCCTGAGCATTGGGCTCGCCTGCTGTGCCCTGTGCTGCC
>Ga0302324_100011698_pt1 | contig 17980 bp, 20 predicted proteins | sample Palsa_T0_1_FD_201949 | JGI IMG/M metagenome (GOLD analysis project Ga0302324, IMG submission 201949) | Peat permafrost microbial communities from Stordalen Mire near Abisko, Sweden - Palsa_T0_1 | ecosystem: Environmental > Terrestrial > Soil > Palsa > Peat permafrost | place: Sweden: Abisko... | reverse complement strand
CGGTAGCGGCGCCCGCTGTGTAGAGAAGCGCATCCATGCTGCTGGGCGGATTCTCTGGTACGCGCCGTGCTCCGAAATTGGAGACCACGAAGCGCGACCCTTCGAGCAGCGCCCAGGGGGTGAACTCATCCGCATCGGCAACGGCAAAGCCCGGGCGATAGGCTGAAACGATGCGCGCTACAGCCTCGATCTGCGCATCCGATAGACAGCTCACGGCGCTGTCCTTGCCATCGCCACAGCGCAAGGTATTTCTAACCGTATCGATATTGAAGACATGATGGCAGGCCGCGAGATTGCTGATGATGCCATCGGTCGCTCCGTCCAAGGGATCGCATGCCTTGCGTACCGCATCAGTCAAAATCTTGGTTTTCTGCGGACTGAGCCATCCGGCACCATCATTCGAATAGACTGCCCGGCCCACATTCAGGGACGCCAGATGAAGCAGCGTGACATTGTATGCCGGGTAGTTCGCCACCACGCCGTCATAATCCGTAGCGTAGTATGCCGCGGCATTGAGCGCTTCATGTCCGCCCTGAGAGTTGCCGACGAAATAGGTTCGCGTCGGTTTCATAAGGTAACGCGCCAGGATGACCTCGACGGCGACGTCGTGGACTTTCTTCACCGATTCCCGGCCGTAGTTTCGCAGTGCCTCCTCGTCCATGGCGAACCGTCCATCGAACCCAGGGCCGCCTCGATGGCCGCCGTCGCCGCCCGCGGTGACGTAGCCGCGTTTCAATGGACGCGGAACGCTCTTTGGCGGTAGCCCCTCGGCGCCGAGCCCGGTCACGAGAAAGCCGTCGAATGCGCCCCCGCCCATCTGCAGCAGCTTGCGATTCCAGATTCTCGGCAGATTGATCTCAAACTGCATGCGCGGCGAGCCCGCATTCACAGGCTGGATCCAGCCCTTCACCTCGCAGTATTCACCGTTGACATTGCCCTCCGCGGCCGCGGATACGAAGCGGCTGCTGTCAATACGCGCGCCGCTCGTTGGCAACCCAATCTTGGCCGCTGAGACTACTAAGCCAGACAGGGCCTCGCAGGCCTCACGCGCTGTCTCTCGTTCAGCCGCTATGCCTACGCGAACTGCAAGCGCACCCGCTGCCCACAGGATCGCTAGCACGCATGTTCTCATCTCATCCGTACCCGCCAGAACTCTGGATCGGCAGTGACCCACTCCTCGTCCGCCCACCCTAATTCGGGGTGAATAGCGAAAACATGGGAGGCTGCTCCTGCGGCCGCGGCCATCGATTCCGCCTCAGTTCGCGTTCGCGCCGCGCTAATCACGAGTCGATTGCCGTCAGGCCCCTCGAACACCGTGCCACGCATTTTGATTGATCCCTTCGTCCAAGCGGTCACTAGAAAGCGCCCGTGCCCAATCAGCCATGGGGTTCCCGCGCTCAACTCCGGTCGGTAATTCAAGAAAATGTCGGTCGATTCCGCCGCCAGATAAGGCGCTTTCCGTTTGAGGTTCTGTGCCAGCGCCGATGTCAAGGCCGTGTTCGCTTCGTACTCCCTACGAAGCTCATCCAACTCCGCCTGCGAATTGAACGCGTTGAGATACCAAAACTCCTTCGGCCCAGTGAGCGACTCGAGTACCAGGTACCGATGAGGGAACTTCAATCGGATGCAAATCTGCGCCGAGTCCACTTCGATCCCATGGACCGGCTGGGCGGCGCCCGGTTTGAGATATTCGCGAGCGACCTCGAGAATTTGCGGTGGATGGGGCTGTGCGAGCGCGACCGCCATAAACACAACTCCCAGACTCAGACCCTGGAACATCCCTCCAGCCCGTCAATTCCTCGCGGTACGTTTTGCCGCCAGTTGCTGAACAACAGCGAGCGCTTGCTCGGCATTGGCATCGCCCGCCACTCCGCCGATCGTCGCGACGATCTTGTGGTCGGGAGCAACGACGAAAGTCGTACGTTCCGCCGTGCTGTGGCCAATCTCGTTGCCGCGGGAATCCTTCATCGTGGCGACCGCCTGCCCCTTGTAGGTGTCCGTGATTTTGATATCGTAGGATTTCGCGATTTCGCCCTTCTCATCCGAGGCCACCGGCAACTTGCCGGCGCAATATTGGGGATCCGCTGAGAAGTCGTTCAAACGCGAAATACTGTCGAGCGAAACGCCGATGACCGAGGCGCCTGCCGCAGCGAACTTGTCGTGATTTTCCGCAAACGTGTGCGCCTGTAGATTGCAGCCCCCCGTAAATGCGGCGGGATAGAAATACACCACCACCGGTCCCTTCTTTAGTGCGTCGCGCAGCGAGAATGTGAATTCCTTGCCGGCTAGAGAGGCCTGTGCTTTAAAATCGGGCGCGGTGTCGCCTTGCTTCAATGCGGCGAAACTTGACGTTGCCCCCAGAACGAGTGACAGGAAACCCATGACTGCGCGTTTCATAGTGAACCTCTTCAGACCGTCAATTAGGTGCAGATTATCAGGCTTCGCCTCTGAGGTCACCGCCGCGTCTGCAGCCGGTTTATCACGGCAGAGCGTTCCAATCAGGCGTCGGCTCTTGTCGTAAATGGCGCACGAAGAAGTCGTATTGGCGTCGCAGGCCGTAACTCACATCCCCGGTCGAGCGAAACACTCCGTGACCCTCGTTGGGCACCACCAGAAGGTCGAAATCCTTACGGGCCTTGATCAAGGCATTCACCACTTGCAAGGTCGAGGCCGGGTCCACATTCATATCAAGCTCGCCGACCACCAACAGGATGTGTCCTTGGAGGTTCTTTGCGTTGTCGACACCAGACGACTTCGCGTAGCTGGCATCGAGCGGCCACCCCATCCACTGCTCGTTCCAACCGATCTTGTCCATGCGGTTGTCGTAACAACCGGCGTAAGCGACGGCGACTTTGTAAAATTCCGGGTGGAACTCGAGCGCGCTCAGGGCATTTTGACCGCCCGCAGAGGCGCCGTAGATTCCGACGCGGCTGATGTCATAGGACGGATATTTTGCGGCAGCCGCCTGGTGCCAGAGAATGCGGTCGGGAAGTCCGGCGTCCCCAAGGTTTTTCCAAGCAACGTCGTGAAAAGCCTTTGAACGGTTGAGCGTGCCCATGCCATCGATTTGCGCCACGATGAAACCCATATCCGCCAAAGACTGCATGCCTAAGACCTTGTCGCCACCGGAGTGTGGCCCGAACGGCCAAAAGGTCTTCGGCACGAAAGAGTCATGCGGTCCTGCATAAATGTTCTCGATGACCGGATATTTCTTGGACGGATCGAAATTCTGAGGTTTTACGATGATTCCCCAGATGTCGGTCTTCGCGTCGCGGCCCTTGGCGACGAACACCTCGGGGGCTTTGAAGCCCGCGGCGATCAACTTGGTGATGTCGCCCCGTTCTACTTCAGCAAGCAGCGTGCCGTCGGCCGTGCGATGCAACTCGGCGATGTTGGGCATGTCGATGCGCGAGTAAGTGTCGACATAGTAGTTCATGTCGGAAGAGAACGCGACGTCATGATAGGCGCTCGCCGTCGTGAGCGGCGTCAAATGCGTGCCGTCGAAGTCGATGCGATAGTAGTGCTGAAAATACGGATCTTCATTCTTGCGCATACCGTTGGCAGCGAACCAGATCTGGCGTTTGTCGTCATCCACCTTGACCACATCGCGAACCACCCATTCCCCCCGAGTGATCTGGCTTTTCACGCGACCCGTAAGGCCGTCATACAAGTAAAGATGATTCCAACCATCGCGTTCCGACATCCAGATGATCTCGCGACCCAACCCTCCGACATCGTGTGCAAATCGGCGATCGACGTTGATGAAGGTTGTGGCACGATCCGTTGCCACGATGCGCACCGCCGCGGATTCGGCATTGACTTCGACCAGGCTGTACACCTGGTGGCCGCGCTGATCGTATTCAAACGTAACCGAGCGACTGTCCTTGCGCCAGGTCAAGGGCGACATGGTGTAGGGATTAGGGAACTGATCGAACGGCACCTGCAGTTGCGTCTTGCCGTCGATGTGAAAGACCACTGGTCGATCGATATCAACCGCATCGCCTGGCTTGGGATAGAGCTGCACCGCCACCTTCGGTTGAACCTGATCGGGGGGCGAAGAGATCACCCGGGTCACTTCGCGCCGGAAGCCGGGCCGTACACGGTAGGCGGCGAGCTTCTTAGAATCTGGCGACCAAGCGATGGATTCCGGGTCGTAGAATTCCCCCTCCGAACCATCGGTACTCAACAGGATCGCTTCGCCGCCGGAGGCGGCCCGCACTGCGATATTCCAATTCTGGACAAAGGCCAGCCAATGACCGTCCGGCGACTTCTTGGGGGCATTGTCCGCCGGGATCTTCAAATCGCGCACGGTGTCGAAGGCGCGAGGCTGGTGCCCGCCGTTCGGCGGCAGCCGTGAACAGACATAGTCGGTCAATGAGCATTTCCAGGAGTCCTCGTCGAGCCGCGTCGTCAGCGCTCGCCCAGCGTCGCTGATCTCGACGCTGGCAAAGGGCTCGGTGAACGGCAAGTGCAGGCCGGAAGTGACTTTGCCGGTCGCGGTGCCCAATGCCGCCGCCAACCGCTCGTGATCGAATGCCGGCTGCTTTTGCTTGGTCTCCGCGTCCATGACCACGAACTGAAATCCGCCGGGTACGGTTTTGCGGTAGACAAACCGATGCGTTCCTTCGATCCATTGCGCCGGCTCGGCGATATTCTCAGTCAGGCCCGACCACGCGCCGCGCAGGCCAAGGGCGTGTTCGTAGTCATCGACGCTGCCTTGGGCCACTTGACCGACCACTATGGCAACAGCCCCGAGCGCCGCAGCGGTTCTTATATTCATGCTATCCCCTCGATTATCACTGCCGCAATTCGCGTCGCGGCGGATGGACATTGTCAGGCGAAAATTCAAAAAAAGACATGCACGACTGCTTTAGGCGACCTGCGCACCGCATCGAAAGCGCGCGAGGGCCTTGACATATTGTCAATGTAGTCGTGACGGGTGAAGACGACTCTGTTTGGTAACTCTTCAATAATGGCGTCGATGCCCGGCAGCACTGATGCACTCGTCAGGGTGTCGATGATGCAGAAAAGTCGTACGCATGGATGCGTGCGCATCATAAAAGCAGCGGTTTGGACGCGCGGGGCTGCAATTCCACCCCCAGCTGAGAGCGTGATACGATCGATACGTCGGCAATGTTGGGCATCGAATCCAGGAGCTCAAAAATATGGCGAGTCGATCGTCGAGCGCATTATTTTTCGTCCTAGCTTCATTAGCGGTCGTCAGTGTGGTTCGCGCGCAAGAACCGACGGCCGACGATGCCGCACGGGTGCAGTCCGGACCCCAAGCACAACCGCAACCTCAGACACCGAAGCCGGAAACCCCGTCACCGGGCGATCATGCATCAACGCCCGATCCGCCGCCGGCGGCGAGTAACTCGCGGCCGACTGAGACCAAGTCACCGTCGGTAACCACGGTCGTAGTGAACGGCGGCCCGTCCGCTGATATTTTGAGATCGGCACGAAACGCCGGGTTCACCGTGAAAATAGCGGGTGGGACTACGCACTTTTGCAAATCCGAGGCCCCAATTGGCACGCGCTTAGTATCCGAACGATGCCTGAACGAAGAACAGCTCACACTGTTTCTTGAACGGGCACAAGATCAACGGGAAAAACTCTCGCACCTGCTCGGCGCACCGGCAACTTCACATTGATTTAAATGCCTACAGGCCAGGTGAAGAGTGCCTCAGTCGCGCGGCGATAGCTCATCGACCATCGATATCACGGCCGACAAAACCGCGCCGCCCACTCGAAGACGGCAGGCCTCAATCTCCTGGCGGCTGAAGGACCTCTCTACAGTTTTGCCCTTCACGGCGATTTCGACTGTCGAACCACTAAGAATATGATCCGTTGCCTCAATGTCCCTGTACGTCACGCTGCCGAAAAAGCCGTGCTGTACAAGGCGGCCCTTGATTTCGTGCCTGATCCTGATAAGGCCTGTATCGAACTCCTCTCTATGCTGCTTTTCTTCCACGGCGCACCTCAGCAATTAGCTTGACTCAGAGACCTTACTCCTTCTAATTCATCCTTGCCGTTCTTCGTAGGCCGGGCCCGGTCACATGTCAACGGCCGTTTGAATTCTTAAGACTTAAGTTTTGTCAAGAAACCACGGTTCCGCGATATACCGTCAGAACCAATGATTGTTGGTACTGCGCCCACAAAGGAATAAAGTATTACCAGGCGCCGCGGAGCGCGAGGCTGTTCTTGTACCGAGCGGTAGTCCCCCTGCCTCTCCAGCGACCGTTTCGCCTCCGCGGATGCCACCTCGGCTCGCCCTATCGCTCCTGTATGGATCGAGCTATCTACGTTTCGACAAATTATATCGACACCGCGCCCGACCTGATGCGTCTTGCGAGACCACACTGCAACACACCAGTTTGACCAGTGGCGGGGGTCGATAATGTTGAGCGAGCCCTGAATCAAATGATCCTTTCCAACAGAAGAAACCCCGCGCCTGGAATCATCTATGGCACCGCTTGGAAGAAATCCGACACCGCGCGGCTGGTGACACTCGCGATACAACAAGGATTTCGCGGCATCGACACGGCCTGTCAACCCAAGCACTACGATGAAGCCGGAGTGGGTGCTGGCGTGGCCGCTAGCCTAAATGCGGCACTGACTCGCGCTGATCTGTACCTGCAGACAAAATTTACCTCACTCTCAGGTCAAGACCCGGACCGGATTCCCTATGATCGAAACGCACCGTTGCCGCATCAAGTCGCCCAATCCGTCGCGGTGTCCTTGATAAACCTGCGAACCGATTATCTCGACTGCGTGCTGCTGCATTCTCCTCTGCCAACAATGACGCAAACCCAGTCCGCGTGGCGCGCCCTGGAAGGTTTAGTCGACGGCGGACAGGTTCGCCAAATCGGTATCAGCAACTGCTATCGGCTGGACGATCTCAAAGGCCTATATGAGGCTGGTCGAATCAAACCCGCTGTCGTTCAAAATCGCTTCTACGCCGATACGAACTACGACCACGACATCCGCGCCTACTGTGACCAACAGAAAATCATCTATCAAAGCTTCTGGACCTTGAGCGCCAATCCTCAGCTGCTGGCGGACAAGAGCATGACTACGCCAGCCGCTACTTACCGGAGATCACCCGCGCAGATCCTGTTTCGTTATCTCACCCAGATCGGCGTCGTCCCGCTCACCGGTACGAAGTCCGAGACTCATATGCGCGAGGACCTCGGTATCTTTGATTTTGAACTCAGCAACGAAGAACTCAGCGCCATAGACGCAAGACTATAACTCCGTGGATTGCTTGGACGGAGCCGAAATCAGGCCGACGACCATCACGCCCAACGGCAGCGCAAATCGACACAGTTCCGCGACAAAATGAATGAGCTGACGGGGAATATCGGCGCCCGAATCCGCCGATCCGCCGGCGCCTGCCGAGGCGGATCCCATGGCAACCAAGTGGCAGACGGCGAAGGACACTGCCGCCAGGGTTACCGTCGACCTCGTTCTCGAGGTGGCCGCAAAGTGCAGTAAGTCATCGAAGACTCGCGATTTAAACGCCATCGAACCAGTCCTTGGAGTTAGAGCGCTTCCATTGTGGTTCCGGAATTGGCCCAGCGACCGCGAATCAAGTCTCGGTCCGGGAACCGATTTCGTGAATTCCGTGGCCCTTTCGAATCGCCCGACCAGAGCGCAGGCCCAGGCAACCAACCATTTCGCTCTTAGGCCGCGCCTCAGCTCTCGTGAATGTATCGATTCGGCTGCGTAGGCTCGGCACAAAAAAAGATCAGCACCATCCAGCCGATCACCGGGAAGCAGTACAACAGCTGCCACCACCCGCTTCGATCAACGTCATGCAGGCGACGTGCTGTAACCGCAATGCTGGGCAGAAAGGTGGCAAAAGAAAACACCGCGGCCAAGTTATAGCTGAGAGCTCGAAGCGTTGCGGTCACAATCAGCGTGAACACAAACCACCACCAAAACTCAGGCCGTGACGCGCAGCCGTTGAAATTGGCGTATTTGGCGAAACAAGCTTGGACGGCGTCAACGAAGTTCATGAATCCTTGATCAAGCCAGTTCAACCAGACCGCTCCAGCAGCGGTTTTTCGGTCCTCTGCTCTAAGGTTGTCCTATGGGCACGTACAGTGCGCTCGGATGCGCCCGGTCGTGAAACAGCGTCACGGTCACCGTGCGCGCGTCGCTGATGGACTGCTCGGCCACAGGCTTGGCGGCATTGTAGTTTTTCTCGGTGGAAATCGAATTGATCGGCGCGATCGTCAGCCGCAGGCGGCTGCCCTTGCCGACCTGGCGCGAGACGAAGGTGAAGTGCTCAAAGTCGTAGCGCAGCGGTGCGCCGGTTGCGACCAGCTTCGGCTCGCGCGAGCTTTCGCGATATCGCGCTCTCATCGAATCGCTCGTCAGCGCGATGCTGCGGCCGTCGGGTCGGATCTCGGACATGCGCACCGCCAAGTCGGTATCCGGCTGGTCGATGCCAATCCAGGCCGATAGCTTGAAGAAGCCGCTGATCTCGGTGTCTTTCTCGAAGGGCGCGCTGTGATAAACGAGCAGTTTGCCGCGCCGCGCATAGTCTGCGCGCTGATCTGTCAGATCCGCGGAATCAGAGTTCGCCTCGTCCGCGGCGAAGCTCAAGTCACGCGGATCGTAGACATAGTGATCCGGCTTTCCGCTGCCGGCATGAGGATCCAGCGCCCCGGCCGCAAGCACATCGGCAGCGTTGCCATTCGAATTCAGAAAGTAGGGCTGCGACTGACTGGTGATTCCCTCAAGCGTGTCGGCATAGCGCCATCGTTCCGCCCCCATGACGTAGTAGGCGACCGGCTTTTGCAGGAATTGCGGCTTCGGACCGCCTTGCATGGTCCATCCATACCACTGTAGATGCAGCTGCGGCAGATCCACGAGACTTGCCGGCCCGAACTTAAGACCGCCGATTTCCGCTCGCGGCGTGCGCGTCGCGGCATGATCCCAGGGTCCGATGATCAGATAGTGACGCGCACGGCCCTCGGCGGACGCATTCTTCATGTACTCGCGATAGTGCGTGAGTGCCCCCGGCTGATCGCCATCGTAGGCGCCGGTGATGGTCAAAATCGGAATGCCGAGGCGCGCGTACTGCTCGGCGGTAGGATTGTAGGCATCCCAAAAGGCGTCAGGATGCGGGTGTTGTACCCACCGCTGAAATATGGCGGACGGGGCGCCGACTAGAGTATCGATGTCCTTGAAGGGCGTGCCCCCTTCGAACCACTGGCGGTTCTTGCTGGCCCAGAACGCCTCGTCGCCGAATATCTTGTCTTGTGAAGCGCGTCCGCTCGTGAATGTCAGCCACTGCACGTCATAGGGAGAAAAGATGTTGTTGAACATCGGAAAATCGACACCCGCGTAGGGCGCTGCGACCGGGACGATAGTCGCAAGATGCGGAGGAAATTCCTTCGCCGTGGCCCATTGGTCGTAGCCTGCATAGGAGCCGCCCCACATCGAGATCTTGCCGTTGCAATAGGGCTGCTTCGCCAACCACTCCACCACGTCATAGCCATCATGCGCTTCCTGCAGTAACGGATCGAATTGTCCTTCCGAATTGCCGCGGCCGCGCACATCAACGGTGAGAAACGGATAGCCGTGAGCCGCAAAATAAATGCCACGATCGTGATAGCTCTGCCCTATGTAGGGCGTGAGAGTGAACAGGCACGGCGCCGGCGCCTTCTGATCGCGCGGCGTGTACACGGTCGCGCTTAAGTGCACACCGTCACGCAACGGGATCTGCTGATTCCAGCGGAAAACAACGTTGGCTGCGTCAGGAACCGAGGCGGTGTCGTTGGCACTCAACAGGGAGTCGTGCGCACTCGCCATACTGACCGCGAGCGCGACGAGCGCGACGGCGCTCCGTAAGGTTGCATACTTCATGTCTGGACACCCCTTTTTGTGGCGCCAATCTACAAGCTATTTGTCCATCCTGGCAACAAAAACGGCAGTTCCCTTGCTGTTAGCATGGCGAGAAACCTAATCAGGAGAAATGGTATGGACACCTCCCACTTCTAAATTGAAGTAAGAGGTGAGCTTGAGAAGAAAGTGGACCCTCCGGGCCGACGGCATCAAAGTGCCAGAGGTGGAAGGTGTTCAGTCTTCACAGGCAAACGGAGGGTCCGAGATGAATCGTATCGTGGTTGGAGTGGATATCGCAAAGCGGGTATTTCAGCTGCATTGGGTGGAGCCGGCGACGGGCGAGATTGTGGCGCTGCAGCTTAAGCGGGAGAAATTTTTGGAGCATTTTGCCAACCGCGCGGGCTGTCTGATCGGCATGGAAGCATGCGGCGGATCGCAGCACTGGGCGCGAGCGCTGCAGAATCTGGGTCATGAGGTCAAGCTCATGTCGGCCTGCATGGTAAAGCCCTTTGTATGCGGCAATAAGAACGATGCAGCGTTTCTCATCCTTCAGAGCCACCAACGCGGGTCTGGACGTTCTAAGCTGCCAAGAGTTGCGAGTTACAGCAACGCGCGCAGTTTCATGTATCCCGAGCGGCTGATGGGCAACTCAGTCTTGTCGTGCAGAACGGCTACGCGGCTGTCCTTTTCGGACAGTTCTATTTTTGCCAGTCGCGACACATTGAGAATATAGCGGCGATGGATGCGCAAGAATCCCTTGGCAGCCAGTTGCGTCTCGAGTTCGCCGAGCGTTTGCTCCTTCAAATAGCTGCGTCCGGCCGCCCGAATCGACACGTAGTCGTCCTGCGCTTCTACATAGTCGATTTGCTCGACAGGGATCACGTGCACATGGGAGCGATCACGTATGAGCAGCCGATCAACGGCGGTGCCTTCGCGATGAGTCTCGAGCAGCTCTCGTGCTGGAATCGTCTGGTGCCGACTGATGCGCAATCGTGCCAACTGCAATGCTTCGGCGAATCGTTCGGGCCCGAATGGCTTGAGCAGATAATCCACGGCATGCACCTCGAAGGCGCGCAATGCGTACTCGTCGTAGGCCGTCGTGAATACCACGCCAGCCGTGTCGCGGCCGATTAAATCCAAAACTTCGAATCCGTCCAACTTCGGCATCTGGATATCCAGAAACAAAAGATCCGGCTTCAATTCGTTCGCGGCCTTCACCGCTTCGAGGCCATTGGTGCATTCGGCCGCCACTTGCACGTCTGCATGCTGTTCCAAATATTCCCGAATCAGCGCCCGTGCGGGTGCTTCGTCGTCGACAATCACAATACTGAGGGGCTTACGCGTAAGCATTCGCGATGACCCCGTCGGCGGACTCAAATGGCAGGCTGAGCTTCGCTGTAAACTCGCCCCGCTCCTCTCCAGTTTCCAGCTGCCCGGCAAGTCCAAATTGCGATTGCAGCCGCTGGCGCACTAAAGAGAGCCCAAAACCGGCACTTCTTCGGCGCGGACGATCCGGATCGCAAGGATTCGTGACGCACACAACCAGCATCGAATGCTCTCTTTGCGCCCTAATGGTGACCGTGCCGCCTTCGAGCAAATGGGCGATGCCGTGCAACACGGCATTTTCCGCGAGCGGCTGAAGGATCAGCGCGGGCACCTTGGCGTCGAGGGCCTGGGCACTCGTCTCCTTGAACACATTGAGCCTGGCGCCAAGCCGAACCTGCTCTATCGAAAGATACCGCTCCACAATATTTAATTCCTCCTGCAAGGAGATTCTTTGCGCGGCGCCGAGCCGCAGCGTGTCACGCAGAAAATCCGCCAGCAGCAGACACATCTTGCGTGCCGCCGACGGGTCGCGGGCGGTTAGAGAACTGATCGAGTTCAAGCTGTTGAAGAGAAAGTGCGGATCCAGCTGCGCGCGCAATGCCTTCAGTTCCGCTTCTCGCGCCAGCAGGCCAGACTCGAGCGAGCGCCGTTCGGCATGTTGCGATGCATTAGATGCAATCAAAACGTAATGAAATGCGGTGGCAAGCCAGAAGAGCAGCGCACCGACCACGAAGAGCAACCAGGGTTGCGCCAAATACACCTGTGGTTGCAGGCCGATGTTGAGCGACTCCAGCAGCCGAGCCCAGCCGAAGGCAAGAGCTGCACATAAACCACCCACCGTCGCGGCCGCACTCACATGGGCCGGCACAGCCCGCCACGTCCGATCTTCCTTGGAAATCGGAAACGCGCGGCACAAGTAATAGGCGGATAGCCCGATAAAGGCATAAATCAGCATCAGCGGTAAAAAGAAGACGGCCGCAGTGATCCAAGCGTCCTGACGGCCCAAACCGATGATCAGCACAATGCCGATGGGGAGACAGCCCAGTAGATACAATCCAAGCTGCTTCGGATCGGCGAGGATGGGATGCATTCAATTACTGATTTCGACGCCGCCCATGACCACCGTGCCGCGCACCAGCAGGTGCTGCGCAGGATTGGAGGGCAGCGAGCGGGACTTGTCATGCACCCCGCCCATTAGCGGCACGATTTCCTGCGACACGGTCCAGTGCGGCGGAACGAAAATGTTCACCCCGCCCATGATGACAAATACGTCGATCACCGCGAGCTCACCAGGTCCCATCAATGCATCGCGCAGGTCGAGCTCGCATCCGCCCATAAATGCCGTCGTCTCGGCACCGCGGAAAACGGACTTGCTCCAACGGCGTTTGCAGCTGCCGAGTAGTGCAAATTGCGACGCATGTACAGGCTCGGCTGCACCTGCAGGAGTCGAATCGAAACCGCTCGAGGCCGGACCTGTCGGGCCGGCGCCGGTTGCAGGCGGCGCGCCCGGCAGATCCCGAGATGCGTCGGAGCGCGAGCTATGATTATGCATCATGATTCTGGCGCCAATTAGCACCAGCAACAGGGGCACGATGAATTCCCATAAGTCGAGGCTCACCAGGCCCAAAGTATTGAGCAACAGCCAGCCGCCGACGACGATAAGCAGCAGTGCTCGCAACGAACTGTGCTTATCCGCACGCTGCAGCATGACGAGGCCAATAATGATGAGCGCGGCCGGCCAAAATCGCAGCACATGATGGGCCTGGAGTAGGCCGAGCTGCTCGAGAGCCAGCACCACCCCCACCAGAATAAGGCAAGCGCCGATGACAAATTTTGGCGTGAGACTGCGATTATCGGGTGGCACGATGATTCTCGTCTAACTGTGCGCTGCCATCGCGCAACCCGCGAATAATGGTCATCAAACCCAAGCCAGCCAGTAACACCGGAACGCTGAACTCGATATAGGCCCAATTGGTCATAGTATTCGCAAGCAACCAATTCCCCGCCAGGAGCAGACCCCAGCCTTGCTGATGGCGTTCTTTGATCGTGGCAACCATCTGAGCGAAGGCTAGCACAATGACGAATAGAGGCCAGCTTCGGGCCAGGTCGATAGAATGCGATAGGTCCACGGACTGCCGCATCAGCAATGCGCCCGCCGTAACCAGGGCAACCCCAATGAGCAGAGGCGTTGTGAAGGGGTCGTTAGATCGCGTGCTCATGTGAGGGCGCTCCATTGTTTGTTCCATGCATTGAATGGTGGCCCAACGGCGCTGAAGCATCACCCGATTTTCGGCCAATGACCCTCATTACCCGGTGAACGACCGGCGCCCAGAGCGCATTGGCCAAGTAGCGGCGCCAGCCCTACACTCAGGCCAGGCCCGCGAGAAAGCGCGCGAATATCGCGACTTGGGCGATAAGTTAACATTCAATCCACAAAACGACGTCGGAAATCTCACTATGGAACAAGCACAACTTATTCAGGCAGCCGCGAGTATCGCCGGCGGAATGGCAGCGGCGCACTACGACAAGTTCAGCGGGCTCGTCGCGTCCCGAATCACGGAAATTGCAGAAACTGCCGTGAGGATCGCCAAGGCCATTGAAATTGAAGCGCGCAAGCCGGGGTAGCGGTGAGGTTGTCAGAGCGGTGCGGATGTTTTCGCAGCCTTCATGAATTTGACCATTACGCGCTGCCCTATCAGGAAGGGTGCGTTATCGGCCGAGACTACAACCTCGACCACCCGCTCATCGCTGGCTTCAGTAGCGCTGTCCGACTTCAGTTTGCGCGAGCCAAAAGTTGCGGCAACTCGAACGACGTGCCCAGTCCAGACTTTGCTCGAGTCGACCTCGGGAATGATCTGGGCCTCCTGACCAACGTACACGTCCGGTATTGCGCTCTCAACGATCTCCGCGCGAATGATGTGCGGTAGGTCCGGCTCCAGGTCAAACATGTTCGAGACGTTGAGGGTAGAAGCGCCGGCGCCAGGATTTGCATAGCGCCGGATGATTTTGCCATCCATCGGCGCACGAATATTGGTTAGCTCCTCGTTATACACCGCCTGTGCCAGCTGGGCACGAGCCGATTGAATCGCCGACTGTTGAATGCCCATCTGTGCTTGGGCCGTGGCCACGGCATCCCGCGCCTGATCTAGCTGCTGGATGGCGACTGAATTGGAGGATGCGAGTTTGGCCAGCCGGTCGTACTCGCGTTGCGCAGTCCTGATGTTCACTTCGGTCAGTACAAGCTGGCTCTGCGCTTGATCCACGGCAGCGCGGGCGCTATTGATCGCCAGAATTAAATCTTGATCTTCCTGGCGCGCCAGCACCTGGCCCTTGCGAACCACATCCCCCTCGTGCACCAGCACATCCTTGATGACGCCGAAGCGGCGCGCAGCCACCTCAATCACTCCGCCTTCAATATCGACCTTGCCGTTGGCGATGGTCGCAAACGGTGAAGGAGGAGCTGCGCCGGCCGGCCTATCAGTATGCGTGCCAGCTCCGCTCTTGCCGCAGCCGCTCAAACACAGCGCGACGAAAGTCACGGCGATTAGGACGGTGACTGGGATTTTGGGTTGACGCTTCATGCGCATGACTCGATTTTGCGCGTTAGGCCTACGGGTTGGGTAACCATGTGATCGCTCAGGATCTTGCCGTCCTCCATATGAATAATGCGATCAGCATGCGCCTCCAGGCGCGAATCATGAGTCACCACGATAATCGCGGCGCCCCGCTCCTTGGCTGCCTGGTGGAGCAATTGGATAACGATTTGACCGTTGACAGAATCGAGTGCCGAGGTAGGTTCGTCCGCAAAAATCAGCGCCGGGGACTTGGCAAGAGCGCGGGCGATGGCAACCCGCTGTTTTTCTCCGCCGGACAGTTCAGCCGGCTTTTGGTGCAGGCGTTCGCCGAGACCCACCGACTCCAGCACGGCGACGGCGCGTATCCGCGACTCGCGCTTACTGATGCCGCAGTAGCGAAGTATCTGCGCGACCTGGCCGATCGCGTCCAACGACGGAAAGAGATTAAAGCCTTGGAATATGAAGCCGCAATGATCCAATCTGAATTTGTCGATCTTGCCGTCGCTCTTCGCCCACAGGCTCTCGCCCATGGCCATGACTTTGCCCTCGTCGGGCCTCATCAAACCCGACAATGCAGCGATTAGAGTTGATTTGCCTGATCCCGAAGGCCCCATCACCATGGTTACCTGCCCGTGGTACGCCGTAAACTCTACGTTTCTGAGCACCTGCTGCCGGGTCTTGCCGATCCGATAGGCCTTGCTCAATCCACTCGCCACCAGTGCGAGCGAACTCATCGCAGCAGATCCGCTGGCTGGCTCTTTTTGAGTACCCCAAGGGACAAGGCCCCGGAAGCGAGGGCAATAGCCAGAAGTGCAATCGCCACCGGCAGATCAATGAACAGCGGAAAGTCCATGGGCACGCCAAAGCTTTGGCCCAACACCCACACCATTGCGGTAATCGCAGCTGCGAGCAGCATGCCCGCCAAGCCGACCCACAGACTCAATTCCAGTACGATCAGCCTGAGCGCGCCCATCGAAACGCCCAGCGCGCGCAGGCTCGCGAATTCCTTGATATTTGCGAGAATCGCACCTTGCAATGTCTGCCAGGTGATAACGATGCCGATGAAGGTACCCACGATGACGGCAAATCCGATCATAACGCTGATACCTCCCTCCTTGAGCATCGATTTCTGACTTGCCGCGGATAAATCCCGGCGAGACCAGGCCTTGTAGTGACCCTCGCTCGTCGCATTGAGTTCAGCGGTGACTTGCTGCGCGAGCGCGGGATCGCGGATTTTCACGATCAGTGGCCCGACGCGCTGACCCTCGTTCAGCAGGCTGAGCAGCTTCCCTGTTTGGCGCGACATAAATACCATGGCATTGAACATTGAGGGGTAAGTATGGGTCGTGCCGCGGACGGAGACGGTAAGGCCATTGATTTTTGCTTTGTCTCCCAGTTGCACACCCAACTTATTTAGACTTGATTGATCAACCACGACTGAATAGGGCTCCTGCAGCGCTTGCACGAGATCATCGCCAAAATCCTTCGGTAGCGTCACGGCGCCTGGCACGGGGTCAACCATGACGATTTGCACGCCCTCGGCCTTCGCCACCTGCCCTTCCTGCGGAAAATTGGACCAGAAGGCAAAATTGAAATTCAAGGCTTGAACTTCCACGACGCTCGCATTTCCGTAGATCTTCGGAATGATGCGGCGTGGCTGACCGGAATTGTTGGAAAACAAGCTCTCTGCTTGCGGCGCCAATATCATTACTTCGCCGGGAGAACGATCCACGGTTGCGGTAAACGATTTACTCACGCCCATGAACATACCGGTCATGGACAATACGAGCACGGCGGCGACTGCCAGGGCAATCACTGCGGCGAGGTAGCGGCGCCACTCGTATAGCAATGTAGACAGGGCTAACGACAAAAGTCAGCGCCGATGGTCATCAAGCGCGAGGACGGGTAGTCTGCCGGTACTTCCATGACGCCTCTGGCATCGCAAGCATCGAACCAAAGAATCCTCCTTGTGCTGTGCCAGCTTCGCCTTTTGGACAAACCGGCCACAGTGGCAACCCTACGAATCACCTCGTAGTATGCGCCGAAACCCGCAACGCAATATGCGGCGCGCGGTGCTGTCGGTAATCCGAGTTTTGGCACTATACTTAATTGTTTTCCAATCTACGCACGGAACCGCTCATGGCAGCCACCAAACTCGCAGCACTCGACCCACCCCCGTTCCAATTGTCCCTGCGGATCAAGCATCCTTCCATGGATCCAGCGGACATCTCCAAGGAACTTGGCATTAAGCCCGAGCACTCGTTCCGATCTGGCCAACCGCGCCATTCGAAGAGTGGCCTCGCGACAGTTGCGCTTCACACCGAATCCTACTGGTTGGCGCCGTTAGATCCCGAGTCGTGGTTCGGGACCGTGCCATTCGGGCCGCTTGCCAACATGGCGATTTCACAGAAACTCATCGACAGCGCGGTTTCACAGAATCTTGCCTGGGCGCTCGGCTTGTGCGCCGTGCGTTTCAATAAAGCGCACGCGGCATTGTTGCAGACGATTTGTGCGGAAGGCGGCGAGATCAGCCTGCTCGTGACGCTCTCATCCGCCGCCGTGAACGCCTTCAGCCTTCCGCCGCAGGTCAGTCGATTGTTCGGCGAGCTGGGAATCACACTCGAATTTGAAATAGCGACATTCTCAGTCTGAGCCGAGATCCGAAAACTGACAGCCTCAAAGCCTGAAAAAATACGGAATGGCCATGAGTACCACTCCGATTGCGACGAGCAATATATTATTGGACACGAAGTACGGAAAGACCATTAGCGCCAATCCACAGAGCAAGGGCACGACAGCCCGCTGCTTCCGGCCATAGATTAAGAATCCCAGCCCAATCGAGCCGAACAGCAATCCCCAAAGAAGCGACGAGGTGTCCAACCTATTTCGGGGTCAGCGCGGTTCGATGCGGCGCTCTGCGAGATAGTGATCGACGAGCGGGCCCCAGACCGCGGAGCCGCCCGACCCGAAGAACAGCCGGTGACCATCGGTGCCATACGATCCCGGCTGTTCGAAGTCGGCCACGCCGCCGGCGGATGTGAATGCGCGATACATTGCGCGGGCGATCGGCGGTGCGAAGTAGCTATCGTTCTCCGTATAAATCCACAACATCGGCGTGCGGGCAGTCCTGCCGAAGTGGCCGGCTGCATCGGCGAGCAAATCCGCGCGACAGTTATTGTGCGGCCTGTTGTCCCGATGTCCGCCGCGACCGCCGGCCATCACGA
>Ga0302324_100011697_pt1 | contig 17983 bp, 11 predicted proteins | sample Palsa_T0_1_FD_201949 | JGI IMG/M metagenome (GOLD analysis project Ga0302324, IMG submission 201949) | Peat permafrost microbial communities from Stordalen Mire near Abisko, Sweden - Palsa_T0_1 | ecosystem: Environmental > Terrestrial > Soil > Palsa > Peat permafrost | place: Sweden: Abisko... | reverse complement strand
GGATACTACAAGGCCTGGTGGGACAACGGCATCCCGAAGGAATAGGGTCAATACGAGGCACGCAAACTCGTTGGTGTTTACCGCTGGTTCCTAGAGAACGGTGATCTTTGGCAGGAGCACGACTACGGCCCGCCCGCGCGTGACTAATCCAACGCCCAGCGCAATGCGCCGTCACCGGACGGTTACCCCTAAAGTCGGGTTCCAAGGAGGCCATTATCGTGAAGAATTCTACGAGAGGGTTATCCGTCCTAATGCTCCTCGTCATTGCATCGGGGTCACGCGCACAGTCACACCCGTGCACGTCAAGTGACCTGGGCTGGATGGTCGGATCCTGGCACAACAGAGACGACCCCGATCGAGCACAGGAAAGATGGACTCTGGCTCCGAATGGCATCCTTATGGGTAATGCTTGGGAGTTTCGCCAGGGGAAGTCTGGTTTTGCCGAAATTATGACGGTGAGGCCCGACGGCGATTCGATTTCGATGTTCCTACGTCACTTTGACGGCGGCCTGAAATCAGCTTGGGAAGAGCGCAATGCCCCCATGGTGTTCATGGCTTCGAGCTGCGAGCGTAACGGCGTCATTTTTGATGGACAGGGGGATCATGCAGGTGAACACATGGCTTATCGGCGCTCGGGCGACAGTCTGTCCATTGTGGCCGATTTTCTTCATCATGGCACACCCGATCACGAGGAATGGCACATGGTCCGAGCAGGAAACTAGAGTTCGTGGATGAGCTAGGTCACCTGGCGCTATGCATTAATCTTGTTTAGGTCAGGTTGCCGCGTAACCGCCGCAGACTTTCGACTGAAGGGACGAAGTAATAAGAGCCAGTCAATGGCTCAGTAAAGCGGGTGAGCGCATCGCGCACACCGTTCACCAAGCCCGCCATACTATCGAGCATTGTAGAAAGCCGCTTCTGCTCTGCACTGAATCCAACGAAGACGGTACCATGGTCGTCAACGCATCCGTAGGGCATGTTGCGGCGAAAGATGCTTCCAAACTTGTCCTGATCAGTGCGAGCGACATGCGAGTAAGACGGCTTATTCTCGAGTTCGATGCTGTTGAGCTTGGTACGTCCCATGATTCGCTCCTGCTGATCGACCGGCAGAGCTTCCCACTCAGCTGTTTTGTGCTTCCACTTTTGAAGCAACAGGACCGTGCCGGCAGCGCCGGGAACCCCTTCCGCCAATAGTGCTGCGCTAGGAGCGTCGAGCAGTGTCGGATTCTCCGAGCCATCTATGAAGCCAGTAAGGTCGCGATCGTGCCGGTAAGACCAGCTAGAGGTCTCTTGCCCTAGGCAGGCCAGGCCTGCGAGATCACGGACGACCGACCGAGCCATATCGAAGACAACGTCATAAGCACTGCCGGACAGCCATACCAGAGCATCATGTTGGGTGCTTGGCATGACGAACCCTTCTGTGCCCTGAATCTCCTTGTTAAAGCCTTCCACGCCAGGAGGGGCGTCGTCTGGAACGACAGCGCACCAGAGCTCGGGACGAAAGCCGATAACGAAGTTTACTCCTCCCGTGGTCGTCCTTGGCTCACGGATCGCCGAGATTGTAGAGGCGAACTCCCGGCATTTCTTCGCGTCCAGAAGGTCAAACTCCAAGTAGGCATGGGAGGAGGTTCCGAGAGCAAAGATTCCGGCCTGAGGCGTGTACATGCAGTCATTATACCAGGCACCATTTGAGCCAATACCGGTAAGCTGGTTCATCGGCACCGGGGTAGATCGGAGAATGCGGACGAGAAACGTATTTGTAATTCATTAATGACGTTTACCGATGGCCCTTTTTTCAAAAGCGAACGTGCGTGTTAAAAGACTGGCGCCGACCAATTAACAACCTTCGAATGCGACCAGACTACGGACAGTCATTTCGCGACCCCCGAGGAGATGCCCACGAGGGCAGCTTGCAGGCGGCCTAACGATCCTCGAAGGCGCGGCCGTTCGTCCCGTGACTTGTAGGTTCGATCACGCGAGCTCGCCCGTTGCACGCGCTTGCCGGGACGCCGTCTTGCGGCCTATGCCGCAGAGTGCGCACTAATGGTGACGTAGTATCCGTCCGGATCCCGAAGTGAGAACTCCTGAGTTTCAGTGCTCGGGTTCAAGTGCGGCTCCTCGTCAAGTCTGGGTACAAGAGCGCGCGCCCTCTGCAGTGCCAGGTTGAAATCATCGACACGGAAAAACAAGAGCAGGCCGTTTCCAGGTTGCGCGTTGCCCGGGCTCGTCAGAGAAGGGTGCTCGTGCGAGCCCCACTGGTGGAGACACAACAACACGGTTCCATCCGAGTCGCTAATCTGACCCCAGTAGTCATGACCCGGAGCTGTTTCAGGCTGCCCAAGGAGTGACTGGTACCATTTGAAGCTGAACTGAACGTCTCTGACGCCGATGATTGTCCATATGCGCTTCATTTATGTATCCGATGTAGTCCTAACTGACTACCTTGCGTTCACTGTCTTCCTAAGGTTCCAATGTTACCTGACGTATCCTTCGTTCACAGTCAGACCAATACCGTGCACGCCGTCGTTGCGGAGGAAGCGGGGATTGATATTGATGAGAGGTCTTTAGAGTTTCATTCCGAGACACCCCGCGCGGAACTGTGACTTACGACGGGTGCAAGCGGGCTGCCAACATGGACTTGCTTGGATTTCGCCCGAGCCAACAGTCCCCTTAGATTTCAATGAGCCGTCCCCATGTCCAGGTCTGCATCCATACCCGTTTGCAGTTCAATTTATTACGCCCCGCAGCGGCGGCTTCAACGTGATGCCCGTCACAGCGCGGCCCATCGAGAATTGTCGGAAATCGGGTTTAAGCTTTCTTCGGAACCGTTAATGGCGGAGACGGCTATTCGAGAATCCTTTCGAGAAGCTTACACGGATCAACTTGCAAGACCTTCTAATGAATTTACCGACGTCTAGCCCGCGTTCGTAGGTCTCGATGCGGCGCACAAAGAATCGGACGCCTCAGTTAGGCAGCCACGCCACCATCGCATCATGCTTCGCACAGTTCTTCAGTTTCGTTCATTGCGAACAGCGGGTTTGCCGCGATACGATGCCTATTGGAGGAAGTTTATATGGATATCGACTCTCCGCGCCCGTCCTGCCGTCAGCAGAGGAGATGGCGCGAGTACGGGAGGCTTTATCCCAATGCGCGTACCTGCGGACTCAACCAAAATAAGCACGAGATTTTGGCAAAGTCTGCAATGTGCGCTCAGAACCTCAAAGGGCTTAAATGGCCCATACTGGCGGGATTTGTGGTTCTTGCCGTCTCAAGCCATTTGGGTCTCGCGAGCTCCAAATTATTTACTGACAGCAGATTGACGTCCGCATCGGCCGGGACGACGTGGAATCACGTGGATATTGGTGCGGTGGGGACGGCGGGCAACTCGAGTCAGAGCGACGGTACCTTCAGGATAAGCGGGGCGGGTGCGGACATCTGGGGGACTGCCGACGCTTTCCAGTTCGACTATCTTTCGATGACTGGCGACGGCACGATCACGGCGCTAGTAGTAAGTCAGACGGACACCAATGTTTGGGCGAAAGCGGGTGTCATGATCCGTGAGACTCTGACGCCCGGCTCATCGCAGGCGCTCGTGGCAGTCACGCCAGCCGAAGGCGTAGTATTTCAGCGCCGGACAGCCACCGGCGCTTGGCCAGTGAGTACCTTGGGGCCGTTGAAGGCGGCGCCGTTCTTTGTGCGCCTGGTTCGGGTCGGGAACACGTTCACCGCCTATTCCTCGCCTAATGGCGAGGGGTGGGCGGAAATAGCCCAAGATACCATCTCAATGGCGAGCACGGTTTACGTCGGCCTTGCGGTCACGAGCCATTCTTATGGTGTCCTCAGCACCGCCGTTTTCGACAATATCACGGTGCCCAACTTCGGGACCACGACATGCAATCCGCTGACCTTCGGGGCGGTTGCGAATGGCACGACTGACAATACAACTGCGATTCAGGACGCCGTCAATGCTTGTGCAGCGCAAGGCGGCGGAATCGTGGAACTCAGCGTTGTCAATAACGAAGGGGTCTATCTCACCGGACCTTTCACGCTGAAAAGCCGTGTACAGCTGCAGCTCGATCAAGGGGTGACCCTGCAGGCGACCAACGACCACAGTCGTTACGTTGGGGCATACATCAATTGGGTTTACCAGCCGAACGAGGCGCTGATTTCGGCCGAGGGTGCCACCGACGTCGGGATCAGCGGCACCGGTATCATCGATGGCGCCGGCGGTCAGTTGCAGCCTGGCGGCGGTCCCAGTTGGTGGACACTGGCCGCTACCGAGCCAACTACCGACCGCCCCTGGCTGCTCGAGTTCTATCAATGCCGGAATGTCACGATCACCGGCGTAACGCTGCAGAATGCGCCGATGTGGCATCAGGCGTTGCGCTTCAGCAACGAAATCATCGAGTCCGGAGTGATTGTGAGCGCGCCAGCCGACGCGCCGAATACTGACGGAGTCGACCTCGTCGGCACGACTAGTGTCACGCTCTCCGATCTCAATATCGGCGTAGGCGACGACAACATCGCGATCAAGTCTGGATTACCGATTGACCCAACAGACCCGAAGCAGGTAGGCATTCCGCAAATAGCCACGTCGCAGGTACTGGTAAGCAACATCGCCGCCGGGCAGGGGCACGGCGTTTCCATTGGCAGTGAGGCGTCCAACGGAGTGAATCATGTTGTCATAGAAAACGTGAACTTCACGTATACGGGCAACGGCTTCAGGATCAAGACCGCACGCGACCGCGGCAACAAAATCTACGACATTACCCTCAGCGGCATCGTGGCGAACGGCGTAGGCACGCCGCTGAGTATCAACACATACTATCCCTACATAGGCGGCCCCGTCGAACCGCCATACCAATCGGCGCAGCCGATCACGCCCACTACTCCGTACGTTTACAACATTACCATCGACAACTTCGTTGCGACCGGCGCGTACGAGCAGAGCTTCATTGAGGGCTTGCCCGAGTCCTGCGTTCACAATGTCATTCTGAATAACGTGAGTATCCAAACGAACACGCCGGGAATTGCTCTACGTCATATGACAGGTACCTTTACGAATGTAGTCAGCACACCGCCGCCGCCCGACCCGCCCTTTGTAGTGCAGGAGAACGTCACCGTCACCGCGCTCGGCACTACAGCTGCGATTCCGGCTACTGCGCCGCAGGCTGGCCAGGTCGCGTGCAGCGCACAAGTCGTGCCGGGGACATAAGGGTCCGTGTGCTTAGAACGCGCCTCCGTGCTGCCCGTCAATGCCCGCAGTACCGAAAAGCCGAATCTGGATTCTTTTGATGGGAGGCGCGCGAAGGTGAGCCCGAGATCAAAGCTCTGTAAATAATCCCGCGCGAGGTCGGGTGGAAAATTCCAGGGATCCGTTAGTTCGTGCCTCTGACATATTCGGACAGTGAATTGTCGATTGACAAATACATTGCCTGTTTGTGCGCGCGTGTGTACCTCACATCGATGAGGGCTCTCAATACTCGAACTGGTACATGATCCCAACGCTGCTTCCCGGATCGTTCTCCGGTGTCGTTCCCTGAGTCGTTGCCGTGCCATTGCCGAGCCGCGTCTGTAACTTCAGGTGTTTCGAGAGATCCACGTCGACCTCCAACTGCGTGAATCCGGTCGTACTCTGCTTCGCACCGACGAATACGCGGTTAGATACGTACCGCCCCGCCTCGACGCTTGCACCGGTGCTCTGGGTTCCCGGACCCGTGCTGGTCCCCCCGCCGACCGAGAGCCGGTCGAGCCCGAGTGCTTTCTGCACCTTGGCGAGCGGGTTCGGCCCGCTGCCGCCGACACCGCCCAACGTCGCAAGCGCGGCGCCGATCTGCGCGACCTGCAGTACTGTCAGCTGCGATGCGCTCTCGCCGAAGAGGAGGCGCGCGAGAATCTCATCCTGGGGCAAAGGTGGAGTGCTGCTCAAGTCGAACTGCGGTGCATCGGCAAAGCCCGTGATGTGCAATGTCGCGGTCGCATCGGCGGCCGTTGTCTGCGCGGTGAAGTCGAGACTCGGGTCGATCTTATGCTTGAGTCCCGTGCCATTGAAGCTTACTCGTCCATTGCTGAAAGTCAGTGTGCTGCTCGCGAGCGCAAACGTGCCGCGGATCAGATCGAAGCTGCCACTGGCGAGCAGGTTGTTGGTGCTGCCGCCAAAGTGCACGTCGCCGCCGAGCTCCGCATTCAGCCCGCGGCCCTGAACGAGGAGGTCGCGCGCGGCATGCAGATTGATGTCGAGAGCAATCAAGAGCTTGCTCTCGGCCGGTGCCGGCGGCGCTTGACCCGGACGGCGCACATCGAGCACCGCGACGTCGGGCGGCAGCCCATTGGGAATACCGATGACGGTGCGTTTCAGGTCGACCGTGCCGGATACGTCAATGCGCTCGCGTAACGTGCCTTTTACTTTGAGGTCGGCGTTCAGATTCGCAGTCAGAATGTCGCTTGCAATCGGCTGAGCGTTCTGCGCGGTGACCTGCAGGTCGATCGGAATCTTCGGCTGCAAGACTCCGATCGTGCCCGTCACCGACAGCTGCCCCCGCGTTGCATGTGCGACTAGGCTTTCGATTCTTAATGTGCCATGGCTGCCGACGAGGTGAGCCGTAATGCCGGAGAGGTGCACACCCTGGGTATAGTCGCGCAGGTCCCCTTGGGCAAGATCAACGGTTCCGCCGATCTCGGGCGAGCGTGGATTACCGGTCACCGTGGCATCGATCGACAGCGCGCCCTCTGCGCGCTGGCCGCGGGCCTCAAGAATGGGATTGGCCAGAGTCGCATCGAGCTTGCCGCTGAGTTTGAGATTTAGGGCGCCGACGGCGTCAAGCGGCGCGTTGCCTGTGAGCGTGAGCTGCGATGCGCCGCCGGCGCTCAACTGCGCATCAAGCTGTGCGGCGTCGCCCTTGAGGTGTGCGGTGGCGTGCAGGTCGACTGCGTGTAGGTCACGTACCGTACTGCCCGCGAAGCGCAGACCGGTCGCCTTGACAGTCACGAGACCCGACGGCGCTGAGGAGCTTCCCGCAAGCTGTGCTTCCGCATCGAGACTGCCTGCGGCGAGGACGCCCGGCACAAAGGCGCTGACCAGCGCCGAGTCGAGCTGATGCACGGAGGCGCGCAGATCCAGAGCCGGCGCTATGCGACCATCGACGGAGATGACGGCCCGCTGCATTCCGAGCTTGAGCTTGCTGATCGCCAATCCATCGGCGTATGACAGTCGGGCTGGGGACAGAAGCTGCAGCGTTTGCCCATGATAGTGCGCCTGCGCCTGCTGCAGGCCGAGCTCATGAGCTGCGACATTGAGGTGCGCTGCGGCATCGACGCTCGCGGGCTCGCCGTTGAGATGCGGCGATTGCACCGCGACTTTAAGGGACAGATCATTGATCGGTCCTGAGGCCGTGACGTGCGCGCTGCCGGAGAAATCGGCCACGACTACGTTTTGCGCATCGAGCTGTAACTGCGCATTCGTGCGGCTCCCGGCCGGCTTAAGCGCGAAATTGCCGGTGATGCTGCCCGCTATGTTCGTGCCGATGAGGCTCTGCAGGTCCGCCAGGCGATCGATGCGCAGGCTGCCGCTACCACCGCCGGGCATCATGTTCGCCAAAGTCGTCAGATCACCTTGCAGATGGGCACTTTTCCAGTCCGCGCGCTGCACGGTGACGTGGAGTGTATCGCCCGCACCGCGCTCGACCGAGGCGTCGAGCTTCACTGGCGCTCCGCCGAACTGACCCTGCGCCTGAACCGTGGCGCTCGCGCGCGCGGGCAGGCCGCGCGCCTTGATGCTCGCCTGAAGTGTCGCGCGCGGCGAGCCGCGGACCGACAAGTCCGAGGTCATCTGCAACTGCGTCCCCATGGAATTGATGGGACCGTCGAGGGTGCCGTTTACCTTCAGCGTGCCGGCGAGCGTAGGTGCGAGGGCAGCGAGGTTCGTTACATTGACCGCGTAATGCGCGCGCAGTGATTGCAGCGCAGGCGCTGCGCTTGTCGTCCCGCGTTCCGCGGCGCCGTCCACGGACAGCGTTAGCGCGCGCGCATTCAGCTCCAGATGCTCCACGTTTACGCTACGCTCCGTCATGGCGGCCGCGAGCTGCACATGCGACACGCCTCCCAGGAGCTTCGCGAGCAAGGGTGCCCCTTGCGCCACTTCGGTGCGTGCGTCCAAGTCGAGTCGCGTCGTCGCCGAATCCTGCTTCACGGTTCCTTTGATCTCACTCGTGCCGCGGATGCTCTGATGGGCGATCGCGGCGAGCGGCGCAAGGTCGCGAAGCCGCAGATCGAAAGTCGCGCTGAGCGCTCCGGCGGTGTTGGCCCGGGCTTGCAGTAAAAATAACCTGTGATCGGCGGAAACCTCGAGCGGGCGCGTGGCGTCCTGCAGGTGAACTGTGGCGTCGATGCGCAGGGGCGAATCGGCAAGCAGTCGCGGCTGCGGCCCGGGAAGGACCAGCCCTTCGGCCGTCGCGTGCAATGCGAGATCACCCCCGTCGGCGTTCAAGTCGGCGTTAAGCGTGGCGACTCCCATGCCGCCGGAACTTTGCAGCGCAACGATCTCGAGGTGTCCGTTGGCGTGTGGCGCGCTGATCGTGCCTTGCCAGCGCCCTTGCAGCGCGATTCTTTGCCAGGAAAGATCCGGGCGCGGAGCCATTGCGGAGGCGATCAGGCTGTAGGCGACATCGACTGACTTGCGATTGAGATCGAGGCTCCCCGCGGCGTGAGCTTGCAGCTCTCCAGCTCGAGCGCTGACCTCGACATGCTCGGCACCGCGTTGCCCGGAGAGATTCGCAACGAGCGACAGCGCGCCCAGATCCGGGTAATGCAGCAAATTAGCGAGCGCGCCGCCCGCTGGCTCACCGAGCTTCACATTGGCATCCATACGGGCAGGATCGAAACGCAGCGTGAGCTCGTAATCCCCACCCTGGCCATCCGTGCGCCGGGCGGTGATGTGCGCGGCCGCGTTCTCCAGCGATATCAAATGCGCCGAACCCTGTACGGCGAGCGTTGCTCGCAGTCCGGTGAGCTCGGGACTCAGTTCGAGCGCACCGATCGAGAGTCGCCCGACGTCGATGTGCGGCAGGCGTGTTTTCGAGTCCTTTTTAGAAGGCTCGATCACGGGCGCGCGCTCGATCGCAAGCCGCCCAACGATGAGACTTTCGACCGTGACATGCCGTGCGAGGAGTGCAAGTGGCGACCAGTGCAGCGCGACGCGTTGCGCGGTGAGCCAGGTCCCGCGCGCATCGCTGAGCTGCAGTTGCTGCAGATCAATGGCAGCCGGAAAGGAGCCCGCGAGCCCCGAGATGCGCACGTGGCCAGAAGTCACGCGGGCCGTGACGTGCTCAAGCCAGATCCTGCCGCCGGAGGTATTGCCCGCTATGAGAAGAGCTCCCACGAGCGCCACGACCAAGAGCAGCACCGAGCCGGCGATCCAGGCGGTAATGCGCAAGCCGCGACGCATCAGAATGCCTCGCCGAGGCCAATGTAGACCTCGAAGTGATCGTCGTTGGGGCGGCGGTAGGTCGGCACCGCAATGTCGAGACGCAGCGGACCGATCGACGTGTAATAGCGCGCGCCGACGCCGACACCCACCGCCCAGCAGGTCGATGTGCTTTGCGCGGGCGCCGTGCCCTCCAATGGCTCGCTTGAGCTGCAGCGCCTGCTGTGGAGAATGCCCGCCAGAGGGCTCAAGCTCTCGCTCGTTTCGCCCGCGTCGGCAAAGAACGCGGCGCCCCAGTCGGCAGCGATGCGTTGCCGGTACTCGAGGTTGAAGGCGGACATCGCCGTGGCGCCGACCGGATTGCCGTCGGGAAACTGCAGTCCCACGGACTGGTAACGATAGCCCCGCACAGTGCCGCTGCCGCCAGCATAAAAGCGCTGATCGGGGGGTAGATCGGGAACACGTACCTCCTGACCATTGATGACCTCATCGAGTTGGCTCGCGCCGAAGGCGTTCGCTGCGAGCGCGCGCACCGCGAGGACACTGCGGCCGGGGTCGGTGCGAAAGATGCGGTGCAGATCAAGATATTCGGCGATGCTCGCCTGGGTCACGTAAAAAGTCGCGTTCGGCTGGCCGCGCGAAAGGGTCGGCGCAATACTGAGCGAGGCCCGTTGTCCATGCGTCGGATCGATGAGCGGCGAGGTGAGCCCCGTCGAATCATAGAGAACGCCGAGCGGCAGCGCGAACAGCGTGTACACATGGGTAATCGATTCTTGAATGATGGTCTCGTGCACCGCGGAAATCCCGACACTTGCGCTCCATTCGCTGGAAAGCTTGCGGCTCAAGGTCACTCCAGAAGTCGCCGCCGTTTGGTCGTACGCTTGCAGCGACTGCTTGATGGCGCCCACCGCAAACTGCAGCTGTTGGTCGCGATGTGCGAAATCCGGAATGATGTACTTGGCGCTCGTGTCGTAGCCGAGGCCGGTGGTGGCAGTGCCGCCCAGATTGAGCACCGAGGCGGATAGAACGAGTTGCTCGGCGTTACCGCGCACGTTCCGGTCGGTCCACGTGACACCGGCGCTACCGCCGAGATCGCTCGAGTAACCGGCATTGACGCTCACGGCATGCCGCAGCCGCTCGCGCATCTGGAACGTGACGCCGACTCGTCCCTGCGGATCTGGCGCATCGGCGAGGCGTATGCTGACCGCGTCGAAGACGCCCAGCGTAAGCAGGTCCTTACGAGCTTTCTCGATCGCGATGGCGGAGTAGGGCTCGCCGGTATGCAGCAGCAGCCGCCGCCGCACGAGTCTCTCGTGCACGCGCTTCAGACCCTCGAACTGGATCTCACCGATCTGAACGCGCGATCCAGTTACGACGTGAAAGCTCAAGTTCAGCACACGGCTTACTGGATCCAGGTAAGCCACTGGTGCATCGACTTTGGTGAATGCAAAGCCGTTATTCTCAAGTGTCGTGAGCAAGCGCGCGCCCGCCGCAAGGATGTCGGCGGCGACCGCGGGCGCGCCTGATGCGAGCGCCAACTCGCCGCGCGCGAAGTCCGGGACCGATCCATCGATCTCGATTCGGCCGATGCGGTAGAGCGGCCCGAGGATGAAGGTGACATTGCACTGCGCGTCCTTTCCCTTTGGTAGCGCGCTTAGGGTATCGCCGAGACTCGGCTCATCAAGCGCCTGGCCATTGATCGTAATGGCGACCGAGCCCTCGTAATAGCCGAAGCTCTCGACTACGGTCTTGAGCCGATCGATATCGCCTCGGGCACGCGCGATGAGGGCAAACGGGCTCGCAGGAACCGTCTTGCGCAATGCCTCGAGCTGCGACGTTGCCTTGAGTGTCGAATCGAATACGCGATTCCCGGTGGAGGCGATGTCGACCCGATACGCTTGCGGATCAGCCGCCCGCGCGCTGGGCGCGTGCAGAAGAGCTGCCGCCGCGAGCACGCACAGCGCGGCAGCCAAGAACGGTGAGCGTCGCGTGTGCTCAGCGATGGGGAAAACCTTCGGCGAAACTGTGGTTTTTTGAGTTCATTGGCAAACAACGAGTGTGCCGCATCCGAGTTCAATTTGCGCGCGGCGGGAGCGGTTTGTCGGCAGCAGCCGACACGTCTGTCGATCGAGAACCGATGCAGCTAGAGAGAAACCTCTTATACTCATCCGTTCCGCGACCTGACATGACGAGCGCTGTTGCAAGTGCGCTGTCGTAAGTGATGCATCTGCAGCGTCTTGTCTAAAATACACGCAGTGTTCCCGCGACAGGGTAGGAGAGCTTAAACTCGCAGAACGCGCCAACCAGCGATCTGTTCACCCATTATCGCCGCCGCGTGCCTGATCCGAAGCGCTCAAAGCCAACTCGAGAGCCGACTTCACTGACGTAAGAAACTGTAAAGTTCGCGGAAAATTACTTCGGCGCTTCTGCGTGTTATCGGACAACGTCACTAGTGACGCTATCGTGCACCGCCGAGATGCCCGAGGAGTTTGCCGATCGCATCGAAAAGGCCGGTCACGTTTCCGTTGACATGAAGGATCGGTAGCAGCGTCGCCACCGAGCCGAGTGACGAACCCACGAGCTGCCCGAAGGAGCGCAGATCCAAAGGCACGATGCGCATGTTCTCGATCCGCGTGAACATCGTGCCAAGGGTGTTCAGCTCGGTCAACTCGCGGATTTCGTCCGGCGCGGATTCCACACTTCGGGTATTCATCAGCCAATGCCCTTCGACCTGGCGGCTGTGCTCCGTCACCCGCTGACGGTAAATCTCCAGTGCACGCCATTTGCTGCAATACAGTTGCCTCGTAAACATGAACAGGGGCAATGTAAACAGAAGAGGGGCCCCGATTGCGAATCCCAGCAGCGGTCCCCAAACCGGCATGGTGGACAGGTCGTAGTGCAGAATCGTGATTTCGTAGCCCACCGTCGCTGCGATGTTGCTGATGCCATAGGCAAGAATAAAAATTGCAAACTGGCTCTGTGCGTTGCTGATAAAGCCGATTCCGCCCGTGAGGTCGACATGAGTCGGATGCAGCTCGAGGCGGATCCGACTGACGCGTTGGAGATAGAAAATCCACATCAGAGTCTTCCACACAAAACGCAGCCACGTGTAGTTCAACAGCGGCAGCGCAACGAGAAATTCCCAGCCCCCCGCCCAACTGAGCGTGCGCCAACGCAGGTAGTCCTGGACATGCCACGTCGGCAAGGGCTTCGAGCCGAATTCCGGCACGAGAATGGCAAGCGACAGAGCGTAGGCAAATGCGACGCAAACGATATCCGGCCAGTACGACGTGAGTAGTTGCTTGATCCGCGCGTGCAGCCGATAAAGCCGCTGACTGTCTTCGGGCTTGATGATTCCGCAAGATATGAACTGCCGTGCGGCCGCACGCGTACTCTGGTCAATGATCGGCTCGGCAATCACGAACAGCGGCATTGCGACCAGGAACTGCGCATAGGCGGCGAAATCCGCAAAGAAATTCGTCGCGACCAGGCCGCCCCCGACGAAACCACCGAGCAGTGCAAAGAAAGCCACCGGCACCCAAGTGAGGATCACGACAATCGCGCAGCGTTTCGAAAGACGATACGGCGCATGCTTTGAGACATGCAGCGCCGCATACACGCGGTTCAGCCAATCGCCGTCGAATAGCGAAAAGGGCTCGGCGTAGTTGATCTCAGAAGAGGCTTTGGTGCGCAGATGCAGCCTCTGCGTGAATGAATACAGGAAGCAAACAACTTGTTGTCTGCTACGTGTGCGCACTCTAAACTACGCATGGGATAAAAGTAAAACGATGAGGATCCTTGCGGGCTATCGTCAGGCAGTGACGGTATTGGCTCTCGGTTTGCTCGCGTCTTGCGGTGGCGGATCGGGACTCGAATCCGGTTCTGATGCTATCCGCATACGACTCTCAGTCAACAGGTGGCAACCACATGGAGTCGACGCGAAAGAAGTCGCCAAGGCAGACCCTGTCCAATAGCTCGAATGAACCGCCCCGCGCGACGCCTCGCGAGGTCTGCGGCCGTCGACTTGCTGGGTCACAAGAGGGGTCGCGTCGAATGCGTCCAAATCCCTCCGATGCGCTACCGATGTCCCCGGTACCGACCGAGACCGTTGAGATGCGTGCGTCAAGCACACTCTAAACGAATGCGTAGCTACGTTCCCTAGACCGGTGGCGGATCGGTGTCGCGTTCGTAGTGACGGTGCTTCGCAATCGCTGCGATGAATGTCTGAACTGTCTCCGACGGTGCGGGCGCTGACGTGCGGATCACTCCAGAATCTCCATCTTCCGGCACGATAGATGCCTTGTCCAAAAGCTCGGTGCCCGACCCCAACGCCAAAATCGCTTTGCAGTGCCGGAACTGTTCCTTTAAGAACTCAAGCGAATGACCATCTTTGACAAGTGCCGCCGCCGCCTTCGCCCCGTCGGGCAATACGACGGCATCAAACAAGACCGACGGTGCGGTCTCAAAAGTCGCGTCGACTTCAATGGACTCGCCTGCACTCCCGGTAATCGCGCCGAGGCGGATGCCGACAAAGCGAGGCACAGCCCCTTCGTCCGTCAGATGCCGGTGAATATTCATCAAAGACTTGCCTTCGACGCCATCGGCAACAAGGATTGCAATGCGCCGTGTGCGAATGCTCCCGTCGCCTGGACGCGCAAAGAGCGACAATGGTGGGGAAACTTCTACTTCAGGACGTACACGGCGTGCACTCGCCTTGGGCATCGCTGCGGGGACGTGCGGCATTCCGAGTCCTTGCGCCACGGCCTCTGCGAGCTCTGGGGTCACGTTCGCAAGCGATGAAACCATGCGCTCGCGTACGGCGACTGTTTGCACGCGAGTCAGCTCAAAGCGGAATGCGCCGATAATATGCGCCTTCTCAAGCGCTGATTGACTGTTCCAAAACAGCTTTGCCTGGGTGTAATGGTCGGCGAAGCGCTCAGCCTTGCCGCGCACTTTGTGCTCGCGTGCCTCAACCGGCTCGGCGTAGGAAACGAAACCGCGCGCCCCAGCCTGGAATGGGCAGCCGCCGCCGAGAGAGTTAGGCTCGTAGGACGCCCGACCGCGATTGATTGACTGACGGTGCATACCATCGCGTTGATTATTGTGCACGGAAGCGAGCGGCGCGTTGATCGGAATTTCGTGGAAATTCGGACCACCGAGGCGCGTTATCTGCGTATCAACGTAGGAATGAATGCGGCCCGCGAGCAACGGATCATTGCTGAAGTCGATTCCCGGGACGACGTGCGCTGTGCAGAACGCCACTTGCTCGGTCTCGGCGAAGAAGTTGTCCGGATTGCGATTCAGGACCATCTTGCCTATGCGGCGCACAGGTACGAGTTCTTCGGGTATTAGTTTTGTCGCATCGAGTGCATCGAAGCTAAATTTCTCTGCCTGTTCTTCCGTAAAGATCTGCACCCCAAACTCCCATTCTGGGTAGGCCCCCGCTTCGATCGCTTCCCAGAGGTCTCGGCGGTGAAAGTCCGAGTCAGCACCCGATATTTTGACGGCTTCGTCCCAGACGAGGGAATGCGTGCCAGCTACTGGGTTCCAATGGAACTTGACGAAATGTGACGCGCCTTTGTCGTTGACGAACCGGAAAGTGTGAACCCCAAACCCCTGCATCATCCGATAACTGCGCGGGATGGCGCGATCCGACATGGCCCAGAGCATCATCGCCGTTGATTCGGGCATGAGGGATATGAAATCCCAGAAAGTATCGTGAGCTGTCGCCGCCTGCGGCATGGCAAAATGCGGTTCAGGCTTTGCAGCGTGGATGAGGTCGGGAAACTTCATCGCATCCTGAATAAAAAAGATTGGAATGTTATTACCAACGAGATCCCAATTGCCCTCGTCTGTGTAGAATTTAACTGCAAATCCGCGCACATCTCGTGCTGTGTCAGTCGAGCCACGCTCGCCGACGACTGTGGAGAAGCGCACGAACACTGGGGTGCGCTTGCCCGCTTCCGCGAAAATGGATGCGCGCGTGTATTTGGACAGCGCTTCATCACATTCGAAATATCCGTGGGCCGCGGAGCCGCGCGCATGCACGATGCGCTCAGGAATGCGCTCGTGGTCAAAGTGGGTAATCTTTTCCCGGAGGATGAAATCCTCAAGAAGCGTCGGACCGCGTAGGCCCGCCTTCAACGAGCTTTGATTGTCGGCGACGGCCACGCCTTGGTTGGTAGTCAGTGCTTGTCCGCCTGAGTCCACGCGTACCCGATCGAGGGAGCCACCGACAGCATTTGTGCCGATGTGGGTCTTGCCGGCACCCGCCTTAGCCGAAGTATTCGATTCGGTGAGAGTGCTTCCGGTTACCGATGGCGGGACGGGATCCGCAGTCTGTCCTGCAGCGGGGCGCAGCGCTGCAGCGCGATCGTACTCGCGCGGTTTATTGGTATTGCTTGGAAACTTGCCCGCGAGGGCCTGGGTGCCCTCCATTTTCGCAACTGCGGGATCATTCTTGTCGGGGGCACGCACTTTTCCAGCTGGGCCGCTCACGGTCGACCGGGCGACCGGCTTGCGCGACGCTGTCGAGATGTTGGAACCGGGACGCTTGCGTTTGTGCGTAGCCATGTTTTTAACCTGTTAACTAGTGCTGAGAGTGAGATTCGCGCACGCGCATCCCTTTGCAGTCATTCGGGCGCCAAGGTACGGGCGTAGGTACGGCAATGTTCGAGATAGGCGAGCTCATGGCTCGCCATGAGATCCACGACGCTGGACCAGAGCCACGAAGGGGCATCCAGGCGCTTTGAGCGACCGCGCTTTAGCAGCGTGCGCCACTCTTTTCGAACGGTGGGCGCCATCTGACGTGCATGAGCCACTCCGACGACGCCCGCAAGATACCGGGCTGCGTGGACTGTTTCGGCGCGCTTTAACTGATCAATCTCGAGTTTAAGATCCTGGGGCAGAAGCTCGCGTATGAATACAGACTTATTCAGGAATCGCGACGCGATCATGCGCTCGCCCAGGTACGGCGCGAGGTGCCGAGCGCCAGTCACGACTCGCTCCGCATTGTCGCGCGGCATGGTGGATCTTGGCGACCGGGGTGCGGCCGCCGCTGTCGCTTCCTTGACATCGATGAGACAGAAATCGTCCGGTTTACTGGCCTTGCCGACGCCAAGCAGCACGGCGAAGCGCAGTCGGCCTAGTGAGCTACACCCTTTCATCCAATAAGCCGCGTCCAGCACCTCAACCCGAGCGTCATCCTTGCGCGATTTGAGAGACGTCACCAAGCGCCGTACTTTGTTGCTCGCGAATAAGTCTTTGACGGCCTTTTTTTCGGCCATTGACAGGGGCCAGAAGCGATCATTGAGAGGGATATTCGGCTTGATATCTTCGAGTCGCTCTTGAGCGAGATGCTTCCAAGTGCGCGCCATCGCCTTGCGCATGACCACGCGGACTGCTTCGGGCTTATCGCCCTGAACGACGGCTCTGGCTGAACGTGCGGTCAGCGCCTGTTCATATCCCTCCATCATGTGTTCCATCATGTGGGCGGTGGTTACACCCGGAAGATCGCTGCCGCGAGCGGCGGTGGCCAGCGAAAGCGCGAGACGGATCAAATCGTGCGCCGGATTGCCGATGACGCTCTGATCCAGATCCCGAATCTGGATGTCGATCTGCCCTTCAGCATTGGCAACCGGTCCGAGGTTGCCCACATGGCAATCACCGCAGATCCACACCGGTGGCCCTGCCGGCGCCGCATGCCGACCACGCTCGCGTAACCACGCGTAGAACTGCACCGTGTTGCCGCGCACGTAAGCGTGCGCGGAGCGCGCCATTTTGGAGCGCTGCGCCGCGATTAACGCGGCTTGTCGGTGGGCTGGAGACTTTGCGGCAGTCTTGCTCATGAGCTTTAGGACTCACGGATCCCCGGAAGCATGACTTCCCGGGATCCACAAGCGCACCCCGTTAGCGGTTTTTTTCACTCGCTTTTTCGGCGCGCGAGGCTCCTATCGCTGTCATTACGTGCTTACGCTCCTCAGGCGGCGGCAAAACAGCCTTTAAGCCAAGCGATTGCAGCCATAGTTCTCGGCACCAGCCTTTGGTGTGATACAGATGCTCATCCTCTTGATCTTCGACCTCGGCGGCGGCGGCTTGCAGAACCTTCTTCTGCTCGCCAGTTGAGTGCTCGGCGACTTTTTTAATGAGCTCCCAGTCCGCGTGGTCTTTGGTCTCGGCTAGAGTCACGCATTCGCAGGCCACAAGTTCGGCGGCGGTAGGATTGCCGGCCTTGAGTGCGGTTTCTATAGCCTGAACGAGGGCGCCGCCCAAAAGCTTGACGACTGCACGTCCTGGGCTGGGCTCTTCCGGATCGAGCTTGAGTTCCGCAAAAACTCCTATAAGAATGCGTTCGTGATTGCGAGTCTGATCTAGATACTTTTCCCACTCCTCTTCTAGATCGTCGTTCACAACGCACTTGAGGGCTGTCTCGTAGACCTTAATCCCGCCGCGTTCGTGCTCAAGGGATTGTAATAACAACTCTTTTACTTGGGAGGCTTTCAATTTCGACTCTCCGTAGGTGAACTAATGCGTGCCAAGGCGGAACGCGGGCGCTACGCCTCT
>Ga0302324_100011695_pt1 | contig 17983 bp, 15 predicted proteins | sample Palsa_T0_1_FD_201949 | JGI IMG/M metagenome (GOLD analysis project Ga0302324, IMG submission 201949) | Peat permafrost microbial communities from Stordalen Mire near Abisko, Sweden - Palsa_T0_1 | ecosystem: Environmental > Terrestrial > Soil > Palsa > Peat permafrost | place: Sweden: Abisko... | reverse complement strand
CGGCCAGGTCGGCATGCATGTGCGCGACAGCCTGATGCAGGTCATGCCGTGCGTCGCCCAGCTGGCGGCCAAGCTCGGCACCGAGCTGCCCGGCGAGGTGGGTATGCATGTGTGCGACAGCCTGATGCAGGTCATGCCGTGCGTCGCCCAGCTGCCCGGCCAGATGGGCATGCATGTGCGCGACGTTGCGGTGGACCTCCTCCGCGACCGCGGCCGCCAGCCGATCCCGCAGCTGCTCATGACTTTGAGCCAGGCGATCGGCCACATGCGCGGCGAGCCTGATGGCGTTCCGTTCCCGCCTTTGCACAAAACGTTGCAGCAACATGGCTGGCATTTTTCTGCTGTTGCGGAGTCGCTCCAGGATGCGCCCAAGACGGCCATCTGACGTGGGTGGAAGCCTGTCGGTATCGGGACGTTGCACGTGGGTGCGCCGATTCAAGCCGTGTGTTCGCTGATGTGAGCGCGCCGGGGGCGGTCCCGGTGGCAAGGTTGGGTTGTCATCAAACGAACTTCAGCCGCCACAACCCCAGGACCACCATCCGCAGCAGCAGCCACCCGATCCGCCAACGCTGCATCTTCGTCTGCCCATACACCCGCTCATGATAGCGGATCGGCATGTCGACGATCTTGAGGTTGAACTTGGCCGCGCCGAGCAGCAAGTCCCAGTCGCCGAAGCGGTCCAGGTTGCCGAACTGGGCCCGACTCGTTGCGACAAGCGCGTAATGGGTCCGGCTCAGCACCTTGGTGCCGCAAGCGGTGTCCTTCACCCTTTGGCCGAGCAGATAGCTGAAGGCCAGGCTGAACGCCTTGTTGCCGACCAGGTTCGCGAAACGCATCGCCCGCTCGCCCATCGGGTAGACCATGCGCACGCCGTTGATGCAGTCGCCCTTGCTGCTGCGCCAGGCCTCGTAGAAGCGCGGCAAATCTTCAGGCGCGACCGTCAGGTCGGCATCCAGGATCATCAGCACCTCGCCGGTCGCATGCGCGAAGCCCAGCCGTACCGCGTCGCCCTTGCCCTTGCCGGTCTGTCGCAGCAGCTGCGTCAGCGCCCGCTGGCGCACCGCCATCTCGCGCTCGATCGCGCCATACGTGTCGTCGGTCGACCCGCCTTCGACAAAGATGAGCTCGGTGCCTCGCCCCATTGCCGGCACCCGGTCGAAGATCTCCGCGACATTTCCCGCCTCGTTCCTGGCCGGGACGACGACCGAGACGATCGCCTCCGGCAACGGCGCGCGGCTCACCGGCCGGGCGATCACGAGATTGGTGAGCCCAAGCAGGTAGAATGGCCAAAGCCTGACCAGCACCCGATTGCACAGCGCGTCCCAGCCCGGCGTGCGTAGCGGCCAGAGCAGCTCGCTCGACCAGCGGATCACCTCGAAGCCGGCGAGATGCAGCAGGTTCGTCACGTCCTCGGGCGTCAGCCAGTTCTGCGCCATCTGCGGGCGCGCCAGCCCGAGCCGTACCGCGAGCCAGCGCGGCGACTGCCACAGGTTGCTGTGCACGTTCAGCAGCAGCCGCGTCTGCGGATGGCAGAGCGGCAGCAGCCGCTCCAGCATCGCCTGCACGTCCCACAGTTCGTTGAGCAGGTCCGAGGCAAGGATGTAGTCGAAGCGCTCGTCGAGCCCATGCGTCTCCGCATCGGCCTCGACCACGTGCAGCGCCGGATGCCGCGCCTTCGCCTCTGCGACCATGGCCGGGGCGATGTCGAGGCCGACGCCGCGCGACGGCGCGACGGCGGCCAGCAGGTCGCCCGCGCCGCAGCCGAGCTCCAGCACCCGCATCCCGCGCGGCACGATGAAGCTGTAGATCTCGATCAGCCGGCGGCGATAGTACGACCGCACCCGAGACCAGGTTGGGCTGTGGCCGGAGGTCTCGTTCCAGTAGTCGATCCGCGCCTGCTTGAAGATCGCCCGGCTTGCGGCAGCCAGGCCTTGCACCTGTTCCATCGGAACGTCTCCTCAGAGCGGCATGTCCTGAACCGGAGCCTGTTCAGGTTGATCGGATCGCTCACCCGGACAACGGCCCGGGGCGGGCGGGCCTGCCACGGTCGGCAGGATGCCGCTCCGGGCGCCGGCGGCCGCGGCCGCGGCCGGGCTCATCGGGTGCCGGCGACGAACAGCGCCAGATGGTCAGACGCGTCGACGCACAGCATGTGCCCCACGACCATCGTGCCGTCGCGCAGCGCGTAGCCGACCACGATGCCGCTCGCCAGCGTCACCGCCTGGACCCGACGCGGCGCGAACGTGAACCGTGCCTGGAACGGCGCCGTCGTGCCGTGCAGCCGACATATGCGCGCATCGTCGGCGACCGGGAGGATCGTCACCGCGTCGACCGCGGCGGCCGGGCGCTCGACCACCTGTGCCAGCATCGGCTGCCCTTGCGCATAGGACAGTCCTTCGGCTCGCAGGAAAGCCTCGATCTTCGGCAGTTCGCCGACCCAGAAGGCATAGTTCGGTGCGTCAGGCCAGACTGCCCTGGCCTCGGGGGCGGTCGGCGGCAGGCCCATCAGCAAGGCGGTGCTGGCCAGATCGAGTGCGCGGCGCTCGTCCGTCCGGTAGCCCTGCCCCCGGTCCCGGAACCCGGCATGCACCGCATCGCCGCAGACCAGCGCGAACATCGCGCCCGCGATGACCAGCCCGGACCTGCGCCGGCGCATGGTCGCGGCCAGGAAGAGCAGCACGACGAAGGCAAGGCCGGCGAACGCGGCATATCGACCCGAGACGAGCACGTTGTAGTGCGCCGGCCCCATCGCCGGACCCAGAATGCGCGCCCGCGCCAGCCACAGCAGCGCCGCCGACAGCGCCGAGGCCAGCACCCAGAGTGACAGCAGCGCCATCAGGCAGCGCAGCGCGGTGTCCGCCGGCAGCACCCGCCCGCGCCGCCATTGCCCGATGAACAGCCCGCCCAGCACGGCAAGCGCCCAGACGGTCGTGACGATGCCGACAACGGCGCCGATCGCCGTCACCAGCAGGCTCGAGGCATCCCAGGCCGGGGTGAGCGGCGCCCACCAGCCTTCCACCAGCGGCGTCGCATAGTAGGCGGCGGCACCGGCCGCGATGCGCGCCAGGGTGGTCCAGTCCATGTCCTGGATCAGGGCCCGAATCGCGTTCTCCTCGCCGAGCGGCGGCGGGTAGTGCGCCATCAGCAGCAGGTAGGCGGCGAGCGGCAGGGCGGAGAGCAGCAGCCAGACCCAGCGGCGCATGGCCAGCAGGTGCAGCAGCACGATCTCGGCGGCGAACACCCCGGCCGAGGCATAGAAGCTGATCGCCACCGTCGAGGCGGCCAGGGCGGCGGCGTGCAGGGCCGGGCGCGGCCGGAACTGGCAGAAGACCAGGATCGCCAGCAGGCCGACATAGGTCACGCGGGTGACAACCACCACGCACTGGAACGGGATGATGGTCGCCTCGGACACGCCCGAGACGAGGATCGCAATGCCGGCCAGCAGCAAGGCGAGGCGCAGATCGCCACGCGTCCCGGCCGGCCGCGCCTGCCAGCACAGACCAGCCAGCAGCAGGGCAAGTGCGACGACGCCGACCAGGGTCGCGACATGTGGAACCACCTGGCGCCCGGAACCGAGCCGCGCGTCGATCAGGTAGAGCAGGTAGACAATCGAGTGGGGATGCACGTGTGGGTCGAGCAGATAGTGGTCGAGGCTGAGCTGGCCCTGGCTGAACCGCATCAACCGGTCATAGAGCGGCCAGGCATCGACAAACCCGACGGGCGTCCAAAACCGATGCGCCAGCGCCAGCTGCATCAGCAACACCGCCAGTCCGAGCAGCAGGATTGCAAGCCATGTCAGGCGGGCGACCTGCAGGCCGCGCGGCATCGTCCGATCCATGGCGTTGCCTAGGCCAGCGGAGCGGCGCGGGGGAACGTCGTCGGCTGGGCGCCGGCGCCGGCCCGGCGCTCGAGCAGCCAGACCGCCCCGCCCGGCAGGCTGACCGCGGTGATCGCCAGGCCGAACAGCAGCGACAGGCCGAGCGCCTGCTCGCTCGACAGCCCGACATGGCCGAACGCCGCGATCATGATCCCCTCCCGCAGCCCCCAACCGCCGATGGAGATCGGGATCATCGACAGCAGCAGCACCAGCGGCACCAGCACGAAGAACGCCGGCACCGCCGCCGGCAGGCCGAGCGACATCGCCAGCAGCAACATCCCCAGGATCGCCAGCACATGGTTCAGCGCCGATAGCAGCAGCACCGCGGGCGCATGGCGCCGATCCGAGACGATGCGCCGCACGGCCAGCGCCAAATCGGCGGCCTCGCGCACCAACCGGACATGCCCGAGCCGTCGCCGGACAGGGGCTGCGAGCGCGAGGCAGAGTGCGAAGCCGACGAGGCAGCCGAGCGCCAATCCGTCCGCGGTCCAGCGCGCGACCGAGTCGCCGAGGATCGGCCCCTGCAGCGGCATCCCCGCCAGCACGAAGACCAGCAGCATGGCGGTTGCGACCGCCCGGTCGGCAATCACCCCGTGCACCGACTGTCGCAGCCCCGCCCCGGCCTTGCGCGCCATCCAGATGCGCACCGCGTCGCCGCCGACGCTGGAGGGCAGCGCCTGGTTAAAGAATTGCCCGACAAACGTCATGCGCAGCAACGATGCCCAGTCCAGCCCATGACCGAGGATCTTCGTCACCATTGCCCAGCGCCACGCCAGAACGACCACCTGCAGCAGCAGCGCAGCAAGCGCGGCCGCCAGCAGCCCGGCATGCACCATGCCCAGCATGTGCAACACCGCGCCGAAATCGACCGAGCGCGCGATCACCCAGAACAGCCCGGCCGAGACGAGCAGCTTTGCGAGCGTTTTGACAGGACGCATGGAGCAGGGTGATTCCTACGACAGGAGCCGGCTTGGACTGCACGAGGCGCATGTTGCGCATGTTGCGTCCCGTACAACACTCATTGACGAAACAACCGAAACGGACGGCAGCCAGCTTGATGGCATAAAGATCTCTGACCGACCATACGCAACCAGGGGTGGTGTCGTCGGGCGAGCCGCCGGGGTCCGGGGCCTCACGGCCCCGGCGGGGTCGAGGGGCCACGCTTTTTTTTTCCAATAACTAACACCCCCCCACCAACCCCAGCGGGGGGGGGGGGGGGGGGCCGCCCCGGGGGGGCCGGGGCCCCCCCCCCCCCCCCGGGGTCGAGGGGCGGCGCGCCTCGCCTTGCCTAGCGACCGCCAGCAGATGGCTCGCGTACTGCACCAGGCTGCGGTCGTGCAGCCGTGTCTGCCACGGAAAATCCGTTTCCTCCCCGAGCAGCCGCAGCCCCGCCACCGACTGGGCGTGCGCGCCCTCGGTCAGCAGCGTGCGCAGGAACGGCTCCGCGGCCCCGCCATCGGGCGCGCGCTGCGAGTGGCCGCCGATCCAGGCGGCCGGCGGCGTCGCGTGCGCCGCCCAGTCGTAGGGTGTGGCCAGCAGCAGCCGGCCGGACGGCCGCAGCAGGTCGGCCATGCCGGCCAGCAGGCGTTGCGGCGAGGCCACGCAGTCGAGCAGGTTCAGCGCGACCACCAGATCGGCCACCCCGCCGGCAAACGGCAGCGCGAGCGCGTCGCAGGCCCAGAAATCGACGCGCTCCGCCCCCGCCGGCGCAACCGCGAAATCCCGCCGGTCGTAGACGAGGCCGATGCGCCGGCGCGCGTAGGACAGCCGCCCGGCGGCTGCGCCATGCGCCAGCCGCAGCAACGCGAGCCCGATATCGACGCCGAGCACCAGCGCTTCGGGATGTCGAGCGGCGAGATCGAAACTGGTGCGGCCGGCGCCGCAGCCGAGATCGAGGATTCTCGTGGCGGCAGCGCCCTCGCCCGCCAGCTCCAGCAGCTTTGTCAGGCAGCGCCGCGCGGCGCCGGGGCGGGGGCCGGTGGCGGTTTCCGCGGGGTCGAGATCGGCCCAGCCGTCCCAGGCGTAGGTCGAAACCGTCTGGCGCAGCACGTCGAACCAGCTGCCGGGGCCGATCGCGTCGCCTAAAATGCTTTCCAGCGCCGGATCGAGGTTTTCGCGCAGCAGCAGTTCGATGCCGCGCTCGGACAGCAGGTGCGCGAGGTCCGGCACGATGATCGGGATGCCGTCGATGATCGGGTATTCGTGCCGGCAGGCGGGGTTGGGGCACAGCAGGATGCCGGCGAGGATGTCGCCGTCGCGCTCGGCGCCGACATGGGCGAGCTCCAGCACGTGCCGGGCCGCGTCGCCGGCGCAGCGCGGGCAGTGCGGGGCGAAGGCGGCGAAGTGGCGGCGGCGCACCCGGCTCAGCCGCCGATCAGCACGGTCGGGCAGCCGGGGCCGATGATCATGCCGGTCGGCCCCGGGATCGGGCCGACGCAGGCCGCGTGCAGCGTCGTATCGTTGAGGCGCGCGGCGGGCATGCCGGCGATCGTCACCGTCGCCGAGCCCTTGCCGATGATCCCCGGGCCGCCGGGGATGCAGGCCGGGATCAGGCACGGCTGCGTCTGGTCGCTCAGGCGCGCGGCGGGCGCGCCGCCGATCATGACGGTGGGCGCGCCGGAAATGATCGGCAGCGGCATCGGCGGGTGCGGCACGGGCGTCGGCACGAGGGCCGCCGGATGGATCGGCGCGTGGCAGTGCGGCCCGTTCTGCAGCACGTTGTCGCCGATGCGTGCCGCTGGTTGACCCATCGCTGACCTCCCGCGCTGAAGCCGCACTTTTAGCGTGAGGCCCGGCGGGGGTCGAGCGTGACCGGCAGATTGTGACCAAGTGTGCGGACGACGCGGGCGGCGTCGGCTATCGTCGTGCGCGAAGGAGATGGGCATGGGCTGTTTCTGCCACGCGTCGGCGGCGTCGCTCGCGCTGCAGTTGCCGGGGCTCGACGTGTCGGCGAGCCTCGACCTGCCCGGCGCCGAGATCGCGATGGCGCTCTCGGCATGGCTTTCGGCGCGCGGCCTGCCGGCGGCACCCTGGCAGCCGGACCCGGCATGGCTCGCGTTGCAACTGCCGATGCCGCGCCTGTCGGTCAGCGCGATCGCGACGATCTCGGCACTGGTGCAACTGCGCGCGCAGGTGCTGGCGCAGTTCGGCCTCGATCTGCTGATCCCGGCGCAGGTCAACGGCTTCGCCCGCATCATCGCCACGATGAACGCCCGGCTGAGCCTGCAACTGGGCGCCTCGGCGATGATCGACCCGCTCGGCTGGATCAAGCTCGCCACGCTCAACGCCGCGATCGATCAGGTCCAGGTCGCGCTCAAGGCCGGGCTGCTGGCGCCGTCGGCGAGCCTGATGCTGGCGCTGACGATGCCCGGCGGCATCGCCATCGGCCAGTGGGGGCCCCTGCTCCGCCCGCTGCGGCTGCTCGCGCCGCTGATCGCGGCATCGCTGCAACTCGATGCCAGCATCAGCGAAACCGCCCAGCTTGCCGCGGCGCTGAAGGTGCTGGCCCGGGTCACGCTGCCGGAGCTCGCGATGCCCGGGCTGATGGCCAACCTCAGCGCCGCGCTGTCGGCGACGGCGTCGCTGCAGGCGAGCCTCGGCATTGCGCCGCTGCAACTCGGGCTGCCGGCGGTGCGGCTGCAGATCCAGGGCAAGCTCAGCGTGCTGCTGGCGACGCTGTCGGCCCGCTTCGGCCTCAACCTGACGGCGCCGGGCGCCGGATCGCTGCTGGCCGCGCTGCTCGCCGAATTGCTGGCGCTGCTGCCGAAACTGCCGGTGGTGCCAAGCAGCCTTGCCACCGCCGAGGTGGTGCAGATGGCGATACAGGCGCAGGCGCTGGCGTTGGTGAACTGGCAGGTGCCGATGAGCCTGCCGGCCATCCAGATCGGCCTCTCGACCTGCACGCTCACGGCGCAGATGCAGGCGGCGCTCGGCATCCAGGCGGTGCTGCCGTCGCCCTGCGGCTCCGGCTGCGATGCGGCGGCCCTGCTGCGCGCGGTCGGCGCGGCATAGGCGGCCGGCAAGGGCGTTCGGGGGGTGTGTGCGCAGCCTGGAACGCGATCCGCGCAGGCGCGGGCGGCGGTTCTGACATTTTCTGTCACTGTGACATTTTGTTGCTCGCGTCGGCGTTTTCGCTTACCATTCCGCATCGATGCACACGCTGCCGCGCGGCGTGGAGCCGGATATGCAAGGGGACGGAGATGAAGGCGCGCGCCGGAACGACGTTCTTGATCCTTGTGTCACTGGCGGCGTCGTTGGCGCCGATGCGGACCGCGGTGGCGGACGAGCGCAAGCCGATGCCGGACAACGCCCGCGAGTACATCATCTGGCCGGCCGACGGCCAGGTGATTCCGGGCGGCAAGTTCTGGATCCGCATGGGCCTGTCGGGCGCCGGCATCGCACCGGCCGGGGTGGAGAAGAAATTCACCGGCCACCACCATCTGCTGATCGACGTGGACCTGCCGCCGCTCGACTCGCCGATCCCGAACGACAAGAACCACCTGCATTTCGGCAAGGGCCAGACCGAGGCCCGCATCGAACTGCCGCCCGGCCGGCACACGCTGCAATTGCTGCTGGGCGACGACAGCCACGTGCCGCACCAGCCGGCGCTGTATTCGCCGAAGATCACCGTGATCGTTCCCTGAGCCGCCAGCCGAGCTAGGAATCAGACGATGCCGCGTGTTCGCATCCGCATCTTGCTGGCCACCTGCGTGGCGATCTGCGCGTCCAGCGCTGCGGCACGAGCCGCCGACACGACAACGGCCGCTCCGCCGGAGCCAACCCACGACCACACCATGCCGACCGCCGGCGCGCCCGCGGCCAACGGCCGCACCCCGGCCCCCGCCGGGTCGTACGCCTATATCGGCTGGCCCGGCAATGGCGAGGTGATCCGCTCGACGCGGTTCCGCGTCTGGTTCGGCCTGCGCGGCATGGGCGTCGCGCCGGCCGGCACCGACATGCCGAACACCGGCCACCACCATCTGCTGATCGATACCGCGCTGCCGCCGCTCGACTTGCCGATCCCCAACGACAAGAACCACCTGCATTTCGGCCTGGGCCAAACGGAGACGGTGCTGGAATTGCCGCCGGGAACCCATACGCTGCAATTGCTGCTGGGGGACGCCAACCACATCCCGTTCGATCCGCCGGTGATGTCGCCGAAGATCACGATCTACGTCCGGCCATAAGCGCGCGCCGGCCGCCTATCGCAGGTCGCGGGCGACCCGGAAGCCGTTGAGCTGGTAGCGGACCGACTGGTCGTAGTTGTTGCGGGCAACGACGGTGATGTCGCGCGCCGTGCCGTCGGCCGGCGCGCCCTGGTAGTTCGGAAACCAGCAGTCGGCCGTCCATTGCGCCACCCCGCCCAGCATGCCGACCAGCCCGAACGGGTTCGGCTTGTACAGGTCGACGGCCATCGGCGCGCGCGGGTTCTGCGCTCCGCCGCAGTCGCTGCAGTTGGCAAGGCTGGTGCCGACGCCTTCGCCCCACCAGTAGCGCGACGTGGTGCCGCCGCGCGCCGCGTACTCCCATTCGGCCTCGCTCGGCAGCCGGTATGTCTGGCCGGAGACGCGCGACAGCCAGGCGATAAACTGGGTGGCGTCGTCCCAACTGACGTTGTGGATCGGCACACGTGGCTCGGCGGTGGCGATGCGCGGCATCGACTTGCAGCCACCGTCGGCGACGCAGGCCTTCCAGTCGGCGATGGTGACCGGATCGCGCGCGAGCGCGAACGCGCGGATGGCGACGCGGTGCGCCGGCGACGCCTCGGGGTCCTTCGCGCCCTGCCCCATCGTGAACGTGCCGGCGGCGATCGGGCTCATGCTCGGGCAGTTCGGGCAGTCGGTGAATTCGCCGCCCGCCGCCACGGCGGCGGGCGGCGGCGGTGCCGCCGGCACGATGGGAGTGATGATGCGCGACGCATCCGGGTTCGGCGCAGGTGGCGCCGGCGGCGCGGACGGCGGGATGGCAGCGGCAGGCACGGGTGGCGGCATGGCGAGCGCGACAACGGCGGGCTTCGCCGGCGCTGCTGCAGCCGGCGGTGCGGACGGCGCGGCTGGCGCCAGTTCGGCGAGCCGCGCGCGTGCCTCGGGGGCGGCGCGCGCGGCCGGGAACAGCCGCAGGAACGCCTCGATGTCGGCGGCACCGCCGTTGCGGCGCAGGTTCTCCCACAATGCGGCCGCCGAGACCACATCGCCCGGGTCGGCGGTGGCGGCGACCTCGATGTCGATGCGGCCCTCGACCGTATCGCCGCGGCCGTTGTCGACGCCGTACAGCAGGATGCCGGCCGAGCCTGAGAAACCCGGTTCCGGCATGAAGGTCAGGTTGGCCAGATCGCCCGGGCCCAGCCGGTCGCCGACCTGCAGCATGGTCTCGCGGTTGCGCACGATGCCGCGCGGCAGCGTGCGGATGACGACGGTGAGCGGATCGCCGTCCGGGCTGCGGGGCGGCACGATGCCGAGCGCCTCGGGATAGACGCGCAGCACGCGCGGCGCCTCGACGATCGCCGGGCGGTGCGACGGCAGCACGATGATCTGGACGTTGGCGGCGACGCTGTTGCCCTGCCCGTCCTCGACCAGCACGTCGACCGAGCCGACCGAGCCCAGCGTCCGGCCGTCCGGCTGGTAGGTCGCGGTCATGAAGCTGTCGAGCGGGAACGTCGCGTTCCTGGCGACCGGCACTCCGGCAATCTGCACCTCGCCGGCGCGCGGCAGCCCGACGATGCGCACGGTCAGCGGATTGTGGTCGGGATCGGTCGGCCGCGGCATGCCGAGCGGGGTCGGCCCCGCGTTGTCGGCCGCTTCGAGCGGCGTGATGGGGCCGATCTCCGGCGGCCGGCTCGGCGGCCGCGGGTGTAGGAAGAACGGCTCGGCGCCGAGCGCGCTGAAGATGTACGGCTCCTGGCGGTTGCCGGTGGCGGCCAGCACGCCGTCGTGCACGTCACGAAAGAACAGGCTGAGTTCCAGGCCGGGAACCTGCAGGTCCTTGATCAGCACGGTCGCGAACGGGCTGTGCTCGATGCCGTCCTCGGCGACCTCGTCGGACCGCGTGGCCATGGCGACGAGGGTGTTGCGCGGCACGTTGTCGACGCGCGCGAGACCGACGCTGATGCCGGCGGGCTTGCCCGACTGGCGCATCGACATCGCCATGCGCTCGACGAACGGGTTGTTGCGGCAACTGTCGAGCAGCACGATGCCGATCTTGCCGGCCTGCGAGACCTCCCCGAGCAGCAGGTTCAGCGGCAGCGCCTCGTACAGCAGGTCGCGTTCGCGCTCGAGCCGCGCGTCGGCCGGCAGCAGGTAGTTCTCGTGGTCCACCTGCACGCCGTGGCCGGCATAGTAGACCAGCGCGACGTCGGCGTTCTGCGCGGCGATGCCGAATTCCCGGATGCCGTCGGCCATCCGGCGCTCGTCCGGGTCGAACAGCTCGGTCACCTGGAAATCGAGGGTCCGCAGCGCGTTGCCGACGGCGCGGGCATCGTTGATCGGATTGCGCAGGTGTTCCGCGTGCTGGTAGGCGTCGATGCCGATCACCAGCGCGATGCGCTTGCGGGCACTGGTTGCCTCGGCGTGCGCCGCACCGGACGGACCGCAGAGAGCAACGAGAAGCAGTGCCAGGACCGCGAACGAGGATGGCGCGCAAAACCAAGCCGCCGAGCCGGGCGGACGCACGACCAGTCGCCGCAAGCCCATTCACGCTCCTCCAATTTCGGCCGCGAGCGTATCATCGGAATGGGCAAATAGTCTACGCACAGGGCACAGCGTCCCAGCCGATCCCGACATTTGTGCAAGAGCATATCCGCAAACCACACATTCCGGTTAAACAACCACAAACTATTGATCCGCCTTGATTTTATCCGGCTGCACGCCCGGGCCTCCCGGGCATGCGCCAGGCCGGGCCCATCGTGGGGCGGAAGCCGACGCCGTCCCCCGATGCACGGGGTCCACGCCCCCGGGGGCGGCGTGGCGGTTTTCCGGAGATCGCCAGCATACGTCTGCATGCCTTCGCGACAAAACGTTGACCGTTATCGACGCTGCCGCGGGCTCTGCCGGCTTGCCCGCAGCCGCGGGAACGGTTTAGCGTTCTTTTGGCCGAGTGGGCGAGCCCCGGCTTTCCACTTGATCGTTGCTTGCGCCGTGGCCGTGCTCTCGCCGATTGCCGCAGGACGCCGTCGATGCCGACGAAAGCGCAAACCGACTGGCTCAGGACGTTCTTCGGCCCCCGCGTAGCGGCGGGGGCGCCGACGGGATCAGCGCCGCCCGCTGTCGCCAGCCCGGACGCCGCCGGCAGCGCGGCGACCCACGCGACCGCCATGCACCTGCCAGACGCCTACACCAGCTGCGATCTCACCCAACTCGACAAGGATATCGCGAACACCCGGTCGGCCGTGCAGGATGCGCTCGACCTGGAGCGAGCCATGCGGCTCGGCGCGCTGCAGATGAAGGTCGACATCGACGACCCGGACGCCGCCGCGGCGCAGATCCGGCACAGCGGCCTGCGGCTGGGCGATCAGGATCAGGTCAACCTCGAGACCAGACTGGACACGCTCAACTCCAGGGCGGCCGACCTGGAGCAGCGTTTCCATGCCGTCGAGAAGGCGCATGAGGATCTCGATGCCGCACTCGTCGAACTCGCCAACCTGCCCGACAAGGTGCCGGCGAAAGAGGGAGAGGAACCCTGGTTTACCGCCGGCAAGCATGCCGAGCACGTGTTCGACTTCATCAACGCCGTCACCGCCGTCATCAAGACGGGCGTCGGCGTGCGGGACGTGGTGCAGGCGGTGCTCGGGTCGGATGCGGTGAAGGACCGCGTCGAAAAGCTGGCCGACAGGATCGCCGGCGTCGAGGAGAACATTGATCGCACGATGATCGCCCTGAACGCCGCGATCAACACGCTGACCTGGGCGGCCGCCAAGCGGGCGCGGGACGGCGGGGTCCAGCTGGCACGTGCCGTGGACGACTACCGGCAGGAGCTCGGCCTGTACGGCGAGGCGCGCGATTCATTCACCGACCTGCTGACGAAGACGGCGGCCGGACTGCAGGCGGCCGGTGCGCGCAAGCCCGCCGATGGCGGCGCCGACGCCCGCAGCATCGCGCGCGTCTACGGCGCGGTGCTGGTTGCCGGCAACGCCTACAGGGCGGCGACAAGCGCGCTCATCACCGACACGTTGTCCGAACCGCGGCATCAGGTCTGGATCGACCAGCTGGTGCCGCCGGGAACCCTGCTGCTGAACCTGCCGGACGAGGGCGATCCCGCCTCGCCGCGCATGATGACGGTGCAGGGCGACCTCATTTTCTACAAGAAGGGCGACACGAATTTCGCCTACCGCGCGACGCGGCAGAAGATCGAGGCCTATGCGAGCCCGCTGGGGGCCGTGCACCGGGTCCACGTCTTCGCCCCCGAGGTCGAGAGCATCCTGCAAGCCTGGACGAAGGCCATGAAGGGCGTGCTGGACTAGCGCACGGGTCCGTATCGGATGGGTACCCGGCGTGCCGAAGCAGGGCACCCTGCCGGTCGGTCGCCACGAGGCGCGGCCTACTGGCAGCCGCCCGGTCCCTCGGCGCTTTCCTTGATCGTGATGTTGCCCTTGCCGTCGTCGTTGACGTCGATCATGCCCTCGCTTTTGTGGAGCTTCTCGCAGGCTTCCCGCAGCGCGGCCTTCATCTTGTCCAGGATCGCCTGCGCGTCCTTCGGCGTCTTGCCGACCATCTCCTCCTCAAGGTCGTCCTGCAGCTTGTCGAAGGCTTTCTTGTAGGAGTCGCGATGCGCCCTCTCGTGCGCCTCGTTCCGATCCTCGATGTCCTTGATCGCGTCCGCATTCGCCTTGTCGGGCTTGGCATTGCCGGGGCCTGCCCAGTGCACGCGCGTCGTCTCCGTCGTCAGCGTCATCTTCGCCTTGGCGATCGTCTTGGTCTTGGAGTCGGTCTTGAACTTGACCTGAAGGTCGTAGGTCGTCTCGCCCAGCTTCTTGGGGTCGCGCATCGCCTTGTGCGAATTGTCGATGAAATCCTGCGCCGTGCTGGCTTTGACGTTGACGAGCTTGTCGCCCATTGCCGTGTCCTTCCTGTTGCATGCCGCACCGATCGCCCCGTGCCGCGCAACGAAGATGGCATGGATGGGGTGGCACGCAGAGACGCATGAATGGCGGCCGGCATGACGATTGTTGTGCCGACGCCTTGACGGGGTCACCTGCCGATTTGTTCAAAACTGCACGCTAAGCCCCCCTTCTCGGGCTTTCGGGCCTCCTTGGGTGACCTCGGATGCGATTTATTGGGGGACGCCCAACAGGTCAGCATCCCGATCAACCCGAGTCTCCGGATTGACGGGTACGCACTCGACCTCGCGACTCGCCAAGAGATCGCGCACGAGACTCTCAGACCCGCCGATCAACGTGAAGGTCAAATCGTAGTCGGTGCACACCAACCAGGAGCGGTCCTTTGGAAACCAGTGTGCCGGCGTGAGACGAACGTCGTCAACGTCCTCGGGAAACAATGAAGCGTCCTCCAGCATCCCTTCGAACAGCAAATCCTCTGTCCACCCTAGGGTCGCCAACAACCACACGTGAAAAAAACAACGATCAACTTTGGTATATCGTTGGAGAATGGAAACAAGAACGTCACGATCCGTGTTGCCGATGCTCCCCTCCGCTGGACCAATAAGGTGCCTGGGCCAGCTTCCTCCCGGGAATTGGCGAGTGAACGACCACGAACTTAAAGTTGGGGAAAACTGTAGGTCGAGACGGCGCGCCAGTTGTTCCCAGCGAACCCTGATAAGCTTGGAACTCGGCTTGGCTCCACCATAGATGAGTGTAGAGCTGCGAATGACTTCCTGGATCTTCCGGGTGATGGGGTTGACCGAGCTTATATTGTCTGGTGGCTCCGACTTTTCCTCTTCCTGCCAAGTCATTTCATCGTTTTGGACCGAGATGTCCTCGTGGATGGGATGGAAGAGCTTCGCATAGGCGGGAAAAACCGGCGGGATACAATGCGCCACGTTGCTGACATTAGCTGGCCCTCTCTGCCTCACGCCCTTGGTAATCCATTCAATTTCCGCGAGAGACGACACTTTCTTCATACGCGCGTTCTTTCGGTTGTCGAAGATGGATCTGTCCGGTGTTGCGCGACAATCCGTGACACCGTGGGTTGGCTGATATTGTAGAGGCGCGCCATATCGGCACCTGACTTGGGGTTACGCCATAGAATGGCCCTGGATTCACGCTAAGCGGAACAGAGCATGAAATCATGCGGCTTGGCCGTGTAGGGCGTCCACGCCACGCAGCGACCTGAAGCGGGGTCGTCGGAATTCCCCTGCACTCGAAGACCAAGACCAACAGGTGGATAGCGGGGGATGCGACCATTTGTCGCGGCTTCGGGCGCAGGGGAGGCGGCAAGCTGGCCTGCTTCAGTCGAGAAAGCCGATCCGCCGCTCGCTAATCCCGTGGGCGGTGCGGATGCGGTCCACCCGCTTGCCGCCTTGCAGGTTTGCCGGGTCGGAGAATTCGATACCGGTACAGCCGGCGCGCAGTACGCGCCCGGCCAGCGCATCCGTCGCCAGGATGAAGGCCGGGCTTTCGTCGAGGCGAAAGATCTCGGTGTGCGGCACGAACCCGTCCAGCAAGGCAAAGCGGTCGATCCTACGCAGATATTTGCCCGGCTTGTCGGTAAGCCCATCGACGTAGTCTGCGACCTCGCAATCCGACCGTGCGATGTCCATCGCCGGCTGGCGCGGCAGCACGCGCATCCAGCGATAATCCTGCGCCCGCGCCGCCGTACTGGCCCGGACGAGGTCGAACGGCAGGAACTGGATGATTTCGGCCGGCTGCGCCAACGCATCCCGCAGCCGGCCGGAGGCGAAATCATAGATGCCGAACCTCCAGAAATCCGGCGCGAATGGCCAATCCGGCAGCGCGGCGACAGGGAGAGGAAAATCCGCCGGCCAGAACGCATCGCCATCCCCTGTTGCCACCGCCAGATCGTAGTGGGACATGGCCAAATCATGATTATTGATAACTCCCAAGCTCGCGTCTTGGACAAGCGCTTCCCCAAGATCGTATGAAAAATACGGATTGTCTTTCAGGAACCACAGTGCTGGGAATTTCACCGATCTTCTCCGGACCGTTCTTGCGCTCAGGCGGTAGCGGGGCCGCCAGCTGACCCATTCTGCGTCAATCGATCTTCCTGCAACATCTTTTGCCGAAGGCTGTTCTGCAACTTCTTCAGCTCCTCCCGTGCCCGCCGGCCATAGGCTTCGCTGCCGGGCCGGACTTGCGGCCTGAGGCGACACTTTCGGCGATCTCGCGCCGCTTGGCGGCATCGAGCTTCTTCCGTCGCCCGCCGATCCTTCCTTCCGCTCTGGCGGCCGCAAGCCCCGCCGAAGTTCGCTCGCGGATCATCGCGCGTTCGAATTCGGCGAAGGCCCCGACCATCTGCATCATCATCCGCCCGGCGGGAGTGGTGGTGTCGATGTTCTCGGTGATCGACCGGAAGCCCGCGCCCGCGTTGCCGATCCGCTCCATGATATGCAGCACATCCTTCAGCGAACGCGACAGCCGGTCGAGCTTCCAAACGACGATCGTATCGCCCTCCCGCAGATGGTCGAGCAGGCGATGCAGCTCCGGTCGATCCCATCGCCCGCCAGAGGCGGTTTCCTCGAACAGGCGGCGGCACCCCGCCGCTTTCAGTGCCTTCGTTTGCAGGGCGTTGCTCTGTTCGTCGCCCTTGGAGACACGTGCATAACCGAGCAACGCTCCGCCGCCGGACGGTCCGGAGCCTTTCGTAAACGTTCGTCTGTGCAACACGACATCGCGCCGCGCCGAAACAACGCCTTGCACCGCGCGAAATCCTGTTGTCAAACTGCCATCAAAGGCAACAGGATTGGGCGACGCCTGCCATGCTGCTCGGCTATGCCAGCGTGTCGAAGGCCGACGACCAGGACACCGCCGCACAGGTCGGCACCCTGAAGGCCGCCGGCTGCAAGCGTGTCTATGAGGAGCGCGCCTCCGGCGGGCGCTGGGATCGCCCCGAACTGCACCGCCTGCTCGATCAGTTGCGCGAGGGCGATACGCTCGTCGTCTGGAAACTCGATCGCCTGTCGCGCTCGCTCAAGGACCTGCTGCACATCCTGGAGAAGATCGACGCCGCGGGCGCCAGCTTCCGCTCGCTGACCGAGGCGATCGACACCGCCGGTGCGGCCGGACGCATGATGATGCAGATGCTCGGCTGCTTCGCCGAATTCGAGCGCGCCATGGTGCGCGAGCGGACCCGCGCCGGTTTGCAGGCAGCCCGCGCGCAGGGCCGCACCGGCGGGCGGCGGCCGAAACTGCTGGCGCAGCAGCGGACGGAGATCCTCGGCATGCTCGCCGCCGGCCGCACCGGCGCCGATGTCGCCCGCATCTTCCGGGTGCATCGCGCCACCATCAGCCGCATCGCCGCCGAGGCGAGAGTGATCGCGGATCGGACCCGGCCCCTCCCATAAGTGGAGCGAGAAAGAAGGCGTTCCGGATCAGCCCCTTGCTTCCCCCTCCCCTTGCGGAAGGGGATTGGGGGAGGGGGAGGCCCGAGAGTCCGAACTCGCGGCGCTCGGGACAATGCCCCCGATGCGACGGCATTTCGCTTGCCCGGAGGTGTCATTTATACTAACAAGACGCCGTGCCCACTCCAACCCCAACCCCCACCCCGGCCGAACGGTTCGCAGACATTCTCTGGTGTCTCGCCCAGGCCGTGGTGACGCGGAGCGCCTTCGGGCTCTCCCAGCCGCTGATCAACCTGATCATCACCCGCATCCGCGACGCCAAGCAGGCCTTCGCCCGGCTCGCCGCCCGCATCCAAGCCGGCACCTATGCCCCGCGCCGCCGCTCCGGCCCGCCACGCCCGCCCGCCGTCCGAAAACCCCGGCCGCCGCCGAACCCGCTCGCCAGAAAATTCGGCTGGCTGCTGCCGCTGGTGCCGGCCGCGGTGGCGTCGCGCGGGCACCTCGAAAACCTGCTGCGGGACCCCGAGATGGCGGCGCTGCTCGCCGCAGCGCCGGTATCGCTCCGCCGCCCGCTCCGGTCGCTGTCCTGGATGCTGCGGGTCGAGCCGCCAAAAATCCTGGCGGCCCGGCCGGCAAGAC
>Ga0302324_100011691_pt1 | contig 17984 bp, 14 predicted proteins | sample Palsa_T0_1_FD_201949 | JGI IMG/M metagenome (GOLD analysis project Ga0302324, IMG submission 201949) | Peat permafrost microbial communities from Stordalen Mire near Abisko, Sweden - Palsa_T0_1 | ecosystem: Environmental > Terrestrial > Soil > Palsa > Peat permafrost | place: Sweden: Abisko... | reverse complement strand
CAGCGCGGTTACTGGCATCGTTCCAATGGAGGTATCAGTTCGCATTGCTCAGGCGCGCGATTGACGTGTTACGAGCAAAACCCTCAGCAGTCCCGTGGGGCTGTACGACATAATCTCTCTCGTAAATGTGTTCGTGCAGGTGGCGATCTTTCGGCAGTTCTGCCCTAAGATGGCGACAAAAGTCGCCGCCGGTATGGTCTCATTTATAGAGACAGAAAATTAGCAGACTAAGAGAGGCGAGCGGGCCAATTGGACGATCTAGGCAGATCCTCCGCGCGTCCAACAGATCGATGCGGTGAAGTTCGTGAGTTCGAGCTTTCCCGTGATAGCCGTGGATGTAGCAATAAGTAGGAAAACGAAAGGCGAGTTTGGATGCTCAAGGATATTTTCACGACGCGGTATCTGAGCGCAGAAGATTTACTGCTGACCGCCAACGCGCTATTTCGGGCCGAGCAGTCCGTGGATCTGCGCAGGGTCATAGCTGGCAAAATCAAGGACCTTGAGCACTACGACGTCCAGGCGATGGACAGCGCCGTGGCGATTGGATTCTGGGGAAGAAGTGGTTCGATTCTAATGTCCAGTCATCTGGACGGACATGACGATGTCCTGATGCTTCCGGGCACGCAAAGCGACGAAATCTACAGGTTTTCTTCACTTTATGCGTCGTTACCCTTGCATGAAAAATTACTCGCGTATCCGGCGTTTACCAGGCTTTACGATCATACCAGTGATGGCGCTGGTGTCGGTGGCTCGTTCTTCGACGGTCCGTTCGCGATCTCCTCGACCCAGTATTACGCTGCGGTTCGGGCTATTGGCGAGGTCTATGGTCAATGGCCACCAGAGTTCCTGATGTCGCGTCGGGCACTCTTTCTCTTCGTGCATATTGCGTACAATCTGGCGCGCGGCCGCCGCCCGGCGAGCTCTCATCCCCTGATAGTGTGCGCGCTGCACTGGTATAACGACAAACGGGCCAGGGAGTTCGTCGAAGACTTTCCACAAGCCAAATTCATTCACACGATTCGTGATCCGATCACTTCATTTGACCGATTTTTTGATTGGCTTTTCGATGCCGAACTTCTTCAACCCATAGACGCATTGCGGGAGAAACGGGCGACTGTGGTGCGCCTGCTGCAACCCGCTCGGTATATTAGCGACGTGGCAGCTTTGAGAGTGGTCCGCGCTCATATCGTGGCCGATCAGCCTTATTCCGGCATGGAATCACGGACGCGAGGAATACGCTTCGAAGACCTGCACGGTGATACAGCACAAACCATGCGCTATCTCGCCGATTGGCTTGGCCTTCCGTATCAGCCAACGTTGCTCGACAGCACGTTTAATGGAATTCCGTACGTCGTCACACGTGACGGCAAAACTTGGTCCGGCGCGCGCCGGGAGAAATCTCAGCGAAGCTCGAGGAATCTCTCACCCAAGGATCAAGCGCTGCTGTTCGCATTATTTTATGAGAACTTTCTCGCTTGGAAATATCCGTGCCCAAGAGTATTTGGGAACCCAATCGTCCGGTGGCTGGTGCTGTTTACGTTTCCTCTTGTGCCGATGAGGATGGAAGTCATTGTGGCACGGGCGGTTTTCAGGCGCAGGGTGTTACCCTCGTTGCGGAGCGGAAATATGGCTGTTTTGATGAGCGTCTTGCTCAGAATGTTGCTTTCCAGGCTAGCGATTTGTGTATTCATTACACGTGAAGCTTGTCGGCGTCTTATCTATCGCAAGACGCTGCTGCCGATAGACGTAGGAAATGACGCCCTGAAAGTGCGCGCCGGCGGCCCGCCAGGCGACCAATCGCACGTCGCCCCTAAAGGTTAGGCGGTAGAACATTCATTACCGGATTATAGAAAACCGGCGTTAAGCCATCAATGCGTACCGCAAACATAGGCTAGTTGCACTCGCAAATCGGCGATTCAGTTCTCGAGACTTAGGTCGCCCGCTTTGATCATTTTTTCGTAGAGTTCTAAGTCGGCCTCGCTGTCAATTTCGCCCCATTGCCCGGAAGTGCCGACCGTACTAACGGGGAAGCCCAAGTCAAGTAATGCGCGAAGAAGCGTGGTCATATCCATCGCGCCACGAGTCTTCGCGTCAACACCCGCAATCACAGCCTCGACTGCACTCCAGGCCTTGGGTGTAAATTTGAGCAGCCCCATATACTGCCCTTCGATATCGTCGATCTGCGTCGTTCGTTTGCCAATATCGAGCAAGTTCCCGCTTTCATCAGTCCGAAATGTTTCTGCATCACTTAGGGGATCAACAAAGCGCCGACTCCACAGGCTTCGCCACCTTCGGTCAAAGGCCACAACGAGGTCACCGGACGCGGCGACTAAATCCCGGACGATGTCGCTCCGATAAAAAATGTCGGCATAGCTGATGACAACCGGACCGGATTGCAGCCATGCCGCCGCTGCCGCGAGCGACATGACCATATTAGTTTCGGCCCAGCGCAGGTTTTCAAAATAGGTGACATCCTTGATGTCGATCAGGTGTCCGAGATAGCCGCGTACGATCCCGATGCTTGAAGCGCCACCGGCGCGCAGCACGGCAATTTGGCGCCTGATGAGCGGTTTCTCGGCGAGCTCGACCAGGCATTTGGGTCGGTCCTGAGCTAGAGCGCCCATGCGGCTACCGCGGCCGGCTGCGAGAATGACAGCACGCATCGTTTAAGCGTCGAAAAATCTGGAGAACAGGGCGACATCATCCGGGGCGAATGGGTCTAGACGTTCGGGATGCCACATTACGCCTATCATACGACGATCCGCGTGCCTGACAGCTTTGATAACCCCATCATCGGCAATTGCCCAGCTGATCAGCGGCGGGAAAGTCTCCACGGCTCCGAAATTGTGATAGCTGTTTACATCTACTCTCTTGCCATCGATCGAAATGCGCTGCTGAAGTGCCACATGGCCGCTAACGGGCTGTAGTCGGGTACCATAGCGGTGCTGAATCATTTGCATTCCCCGGCAAACACCAAACACCGGAAGGTCACGTCGCTCGGCAAGATCAAGAAGCGCAACCTCGGTTGCATCGCGATCTGGAGCATCACCGCCATAGACCGCCAGATCGTTCCCACCGGTAAGGACAATGCCGTCAACTTTTGCGCAAATCTCCAGTGCTGCATCCACGGAGTTGGGAATCGGGACGGGAACCAACCCGCACCCGAGGAGAAACCTTGGCCAGACCTGATCGAGGCAATCGCGACGCGCGGCATGCGGCGGATCGACGACGACCCGTTGCGTGACCGCGACGGTCTTCATGATACGAATTGAACTTGCTGGTTGCCGCAGTCTAGGCAGATCTTGCCCGCTTTCTTCCAAAGCTCGAATAACGCTTCACCCGCACCAATAACGGCCGGTATTGCAAGCTCACTGGCACGGATCGCCATATGAGAATTGACCCCGCCGAATTGGGTGACAAACCCGGTAATTCCGCGGCTGAAAATCCAATCGAATCCGGGATCGGCGCTCGGGATAAATAAAATCGCACCCCGGAGTCTCTCCGGTGAATCGCCGAGTACGGTGATTGGGGCGGTTACGCACTTCTTGGTGACGAAATTGGGCTGGGTCGTTGGCAGGTGGAACGCGAAGGCATCGTCGGACGAAGCGATCAGAGGCGGCAGGACGATCTGGCGCGTGAGGGCATAGCGGCGTTTGCCTTCCGCGATGCTCTCTTTGAGCCGAGCTTCGATGCAACCGCTCTCAGTATAGAGCGAACGAACGTCAGCGATGTTCAGGAAGGAGCACTCATCCGTCGAAAGTCCGTGTTCAGCGCCGATCTGCTTGATCAAGGAGAGCGCATCGCTCAGGCTCCGAGTAAATACGAACTTGGCGTATTCGCGCCCCTCAATACCCCCTTTGATGAAATCAAAAAGGCTGAGAATATCGTGGTCAATACCGTGTGTTTTCAGTGAACGTTCAATCAAGCGCATCTGGCTAACGGACAGCGCAAAAGCCGGCGCGTTTGACTGATGTTCTCGGCGAGCGGACCAGTCAAAATATAGATCAGGTGCCTCGTCATAACGCGGCGAAAGAATGTCGTACGTTCCAGGACGAAGATGTCCGTATCTATCCAGGAATTCGTCCTTGCTTAAGCGGCCGAAGTCCCGACCGATCTGCGAGCCGACCGAATTGAGATCCGACATGAACGCCGCATGTTCTGACCTGTCTATTACTCCAGTCGCGACCAGCGATTCCAGAAACTGCGTGGCTATAAATCCCGCTCTGGCCAAGCCAGCAAACGGCAGAGTTCCGTATCGCTTGCAGTCCTCTAGCAGCCAGTAGACGCGCGATATCTTGTCAAGAGACGAGTCTCGAATCGCTGCGAGGCGCTCAACAAGCCGATCAACCCTTTCTCGATCGTTGCGCCACAGTCCATTCTGATTGTTAATAATTTTGTTGGTTAAATTGCGAAGCGAATCGGTGACATTACTCACGTCATCCGGCGAAAAGCCATTCTTTAAAAGAATCGAAAGCCGCTCCGGAAGGTCAAGCGTATAGCAAGAGAAAATGATCTCGAATTCGACTTTGTCGTGTAGCGTTGGTTGCGTCAATAACCGCTCAACGTAATAGTTGACAAGTCGCTCCGCTAAATCAGGCCTCATATCGCGGGGAATGAATGAATTGAAGCTTACGCGGACATCTATGTATGGCAGTCCGTGAAAGTTCGTGAGCAGCGGAAAGCTCCGCAGGTTTTTGTATCCGTAATTATGTCTCTGATAGGCCCAGATCGAGTCGGTGATCAGTTCTCGGTAAATGGACAGGGCCAATGGCCGCGGCTTCAGTCCAATTATCTCGGCCGGGTTCCAGTCGGGCATAACCCCGAACGCTGAGCGATTTCCATGGAGGTAGGGATGCGGCCCACTGAGGCTCGCCACTTTCTGCGCTATTTCCTTGGTTGCGGCAGCGACCGCTTCGGCGTCTATCAATGGTTGCTCTAAGACGAGTGGGCGCGCCTGCAGAAGATACAGAGCGCCGTTCTCGTCTACTGCGAATTCAACATCAAGCGCATCACAGTCCAGTAGCGCTTCGAGTTCTTGAAGCAGAACCAGGATTGGGCGCAGGTGCTCAGGGAATCCCTGCAGGTGCGACTTGAGGCAGAAAAAAGTCTTGAGCTTTTCGCCGGTTCCTGATGTGACAAGATCCGCGCGGCCGGAGTAATCGTCGTAATTGACGACGAAGTAGGGCCCGCCCTCACGTGGTTCGCGGGTAACGGCCACTCCGGCCATCGACACTTTATCCAGCATCGGCTGCACGAAAATCTGATCTTGCGGGCAATCGTTGTCGACATAGGACGCTAAAACGCGCTCTATCGCGAGTGACATCGCTCCAGGGCCTTCAACGCCCGCTACCGATACAAATTTTCCAGCCTGCGAATCGCAGCTTGAATCCTCGCACTTGGCGCTGCTACGGACGATCAACGCTTCAGAGCCCCATGGCATGGCAACGATGCGATTCAGTACGCTTTGATGATCGACGCGCCACTCGGCGACGGAAAAACGGACCTGAGGTAGGATCGCTGCGCTACGCAACAATGGAGCGAGTCGCTCAAGTGTTTCAGCCTTCGTGCCGAATTGAACCACGTTCCGATTTTCAGCGGAGCACCGGCGATCCAATCCGGATACGCGGTCTAGAATCAGACGAACTGCGTCCGTGGGCTCAAGGGGATTGTCGTTATCCAGGACGAGGTCGGGTGCCTGCGGAGTCTCGGCCGGTATGTCCAACCCAACGATATTTGACGTCCGCCGTTCACCGGCAACCGAATAGACCCCTTTTCTATCGCGGCGCCTGAGTTCCTCCCACGAGACCCGCACGAATATCTCGAAGTAGCGGGGAATGTTCTCGCGATTCCAACGCTGCACGTCGTGAAATAGGGAAATCGTAGCGCAGACAACATCGTGTCCCTGCTCAGCCAACATACGACAGAGCATGCCGTTGCGCATCGCGGCCGCTCGTCGGTCCTCTTTGCTATAGCCCAAATTATTCGAGACGACTTCCCGGAGTCTGTCGCCGTCGAGAAAAATCACCGGGCTACCGGAAGCTCGCAGGTGCGCCGATAGCGCCTGGCCGATCGTGGTCTTTCCCGCGGCAGATAGGCCAGTAATCCAAAATACCCGGCCAGCCGAAAATTCTGCACGGAGGTTCGTCAAGAAAAACTTCCTATGCGAATTATTTCAATTTTGTGACGCATGCCACGAGCGTAGCAAGGGCCAGCTGCGAGCGCCAGAATTTGCTTGCGGAAACTGCGGGTTACCGACTTATGTCACCAGCGGCGCTGATCCTGGCCTGCAGCTCGAGGATGACTTTCGGTCGGATCAGCTAAGCGTGCTGCTCACGGTCTAAATGGGCGACAACACCGCGGTGAGGCCGAGTTTCTACTCGATTTGGGCTTGCCGCCACGCCGATTACATTATGTCAACCTGATCAGCGGCTAGGTTGGTCCAGAATTCAGGAGATTCGGTAGTACCCATCCGAGGAAACCGATTGGCTCCGATCAGAGTAAATTTTGCAATAGGAGATCGGCAGCACGTCTTACTCATGCCTGGCATCGGCGTCGGCGGAAAAGAATCTGCCCAATTACCCTGCAGGGCGTAAGAAAGCGCAGCCTCATGGGCTCAGCTCAGCTCATGTTGGCTTCTCCCAAAGCAAGTGCCGCGGTCCGCTCTCCCTTCAGCAGCGATAACAACTGGGACGTCTGGTGTCGCGAGATTTCCGCTAATTCCTCGAAACGCGCGCGCGCAGCGCTCCGTTGCGTCGCGGCGAAATCCGGATCTCTCATCCAAGCCTCTGCGAACCTCGTCGCGAACACAACGAACTCGGATGCATTGGTCGCGGTACTCAAGGGGCCCACGATTTCCGCCATATACCCGTGCTGTGTCACGAGTGCCGGAACGCCGTAGCTGAGAGCCTCCAGCACCACTAATGGCTGAGCTTCGTACCTGTAACGCGAAGGAAACAGGAATACGTCAATCTGCTCAAAAAATGCTTGCTTAGCGGATCCGGACACCGGCCCAAGTTCGACGATTGCGTTGCCCAACTTCCGATTCGTCTTCTTGATTAGATCCCGCGCAGAGTCATCGCTGACCGGACCCGCGAGAATTAGGCGCGCATTTAGCCGGGCGCTCCGGATCGCGTCGTAAGACTGCAGAACATCATCTAGCCCTTTTTCCAAAGAGAGATTTGATAGAAAGCCGAGCGTGAAAATACGTTCTCTGTGCAACACGGTGTACGCACCGGGATCAAAAACGTGACTGGCATTGTGGGCGACGATAACTCGGCGGCAGGCGCGGTAGAGCGCTTGAAGATCTCGTGCCATTTCGTCGGATAGCGCGATATGCGTAGCGTGTCGGCCAGCAATGCCGCAAAGCAATGCAAAGCGCCAGTCGCGGGACTTCGTGTAGGAGGATGCATGGTGATGTAAGAACAGTGCGTAGCCAAAAAATCGTGCTACGGGCACGACCAGGAAATTGTAGAGCATACCTGGCCCGGGCTCGACGACACTATACAGGCGGCGTCGCGCATGGCGCATGTTTGCCGCAAGAACGAACAGCGTCACCGTTATCGCCGCCATGCGGCGAAGATGGTAGCGAATCGTTCGCTGGAAAAACTTAGGAGAGATGTTGATCAGCCTCACGCGTCCAGGGCTCTGTGTCAGCATGGTGGCAATGCTGGCGTTGACTAGCGCCTGGCCGTTTACCGGCGGAGGCAGCGCCAGCGGCGCTACCACCAACGCGGCGGGCTGTCCCGCGCAGTCGCCCGCGTCCATCAAGCGTACTCGCGCGTTGCGGTTAATTGCTCAACCGAACTTACGAAATGCACTACGTCGCCCAGCGGCGCCGCGTTCAATGCGCCCAGCGCCAGGCGCCGCCATAGCGCCTCGTCAGACGCAATGAGCTTCATAAAAAAAGCCATACCCTCGGGATTGTCCGCCTCAACCAAAAAGCCGTTAACGCCAGACCTCAACAATTGGTCTCGCGCGCCGCACGCGGGCGTGAATATTACGGGCACGCCCATGGCTTGCGCTTCAATTACCACTAATCCAAACTGTTCTTCAACGCTTGGGAGAATCAGGGACAGAGTATTAGCTAGAGTCGTTGCGATCTCACGAGACTGAATGAAGCCTCTAAAGACAACAAAGTCCTGGAGCTTCAATCTGGAGACCTGTTCGCGGAGGGCGGTCTCCAACTCTCCGGAGCCACAAAGATGTAGCGCCCGCGGGTCCGTTACACTATGAGCATAGGCCGCATATGCATTCAGCAGCGTCGAAATGTTTTTTTTCTGTACAAAGCGCGCGATAGCCGTGAAATGGCGCCCTTCAAAATGGCCTCCGTCGGGCGCAGGCTCGGTCCCCGCGAGGGTGCGGACACGCTGAATCGAGAGCGTGTCGTACCCGATTGCAATTCTAGCGTCGGAAAAGCGCAGGAACCGCAGGTACTCTCTTGTCCGCCTACCGGAGACCAACGCCCCCCAGTACGGCCAGTACGCGATCGATTTCGCCAGTTCCCATCTCAGGAAGCGGGGCTTGTCGTCAAATTTTGCGTCGTTCATGACATAAACGCGCCTACCGAGGAGACGCAACGCGACAGCCGTCAGAAAAACTTCCGGTGTTTGATAATCGCAGAAGAAATAGTCGGCTTGAGTATAAGGGGCACATGCTCTCCAAAGTGCCAGGAGACGCCAAAAGCGGGAGATAGCCTTCGTCGAGCCGGGGAACAGCGTTACCTTTCTAAACCCTTTGGCCGTTGTAGGCGCCCAGCTGTAAGTGAGACTGACGCCCCGGATTTCAATACCTATCACTTCGCGCTGGCCGGCGAAATGCTCGGCGACCGCCTCACAGCGGTCGACGTGCATAGGCCCAAAATTCTCCCAGACGAACACAAAGGGTCTGCATGATGGCTCTGCCGAGCGGCTGCGAAGAGTGCTTGTCACCGTATCGGCCTAATTCGACCGCGCGTTCATTCCGATCAATAGCTGGACCCCATGGACAAACTGGTCCACGTCCCCGGCTCTTACTTTCTCATGCGCAGCAGAACACATATGAATCCAGAGTTCCTCATCTTCCGACAGCAGCGACATGAAATAAGCGAAGCCGGTGGAGTTGTCCGCCTCGACGACGAATCCATTGACGCCTGATCGAACTAACTGATCCCAGGCTCCGCAGGCGTCGGAAATAACAACTGGCAGCCCGGTCGCCTGGGCCTCTATCACGACATTGCCCAATTGTTCTACCGAACTCGGCAAGATCAGCGCGAGCGTAGTCGCCAACATCTTGCATACCCGTTCAATCTGCAGCGCGCCTCTGAAGATCACACTCTCCGTGAGACCTAATTGAGCGACCTTGTCGCGCAGCTGACCTTCAAGCGGACCATCGCCTACAATGTGCAAAGATCTTGGTCTTCTCACAAGCTCTGTGTATTGCTTATAGGCTTGAAGCGCCAGGATTAGATTGTTCTTCGGCACGAAGCGAGCGACGATGGAGAAATGTCTGACATAAAAGGGGGCGCCTGCGGGAGCAGGCATCGACCCGCTGAGACGTCGGATGCGGTCGATCGACATGGTGTCGTACCCAATCTCAATTTTGGCTTCGGGCATCCCAAGAAACCGAAGGTAGGATTTGGCTTGCGTCGCCGATGTCAGCGCGCCACTGTAGGGTATTAATGCCAAGGACTTGATGAATTCGCGGAGTCTGTGGCGTTCTTTGTCGTCGAACTTCGAGCTATTCATCACGAATACCCGCCGTCCAAATAGCCGCAAGACCAGAGCCGCGGCCAAGATTGCGGGGTTCTCATAGTGGCAAAAGAATATTTCTGCTCGGCCTAACAAGAGGCAAGCGCGCACCAAACTCCAAGCAAGCCGCAAACGCCGGCATTTCCTTGGGTACTCCGACGGATAAAGAGTCACTTTTCTGAAACTGCCGCTGGGAGTCAGCTCCGAGCTATGGTTGTCGCTCGCCCCGGCCAATTCGATTCCAATTACGGAACGCCTATCCCTGAAATGTGTTGACACAGCCTCGCAGCGGTCTATCTGCATTGGCCCGAAGTTCTCCCATACAAAGAGCAGCGATTTCTCCAATGAGGATCCCTATTGATGATTCTGGCGTAATCGGAACCAGGAAATCCCTATGCTTTCGGACGTGGGCAATTTTGTCCAATAAAATACCTCATTCTGGTTATGGTGTGACGCGGTTCAGCATGAATAAGAAATCTGCTTGCAGTGGCCCAAATTCCTTGCTAACGGTTTGATTGTATACACCGCGAAGATTAAAGCCGTGTACCTGCAAATAAGCTGCGATCTCGCCCACCAAGGGCTGCCCCTCGTATAGCTCTACGTACGAGATCTCGCAATAAATCATATCGACGGCAAATAGGACGCTCTCCGCTCCTGTTAGAACATCCAGCTCTGCACCCTGCACGTCGAGCTTTAGGATAATCGGCCGGCGCAAGCTGGCTACATCGACAACGTCAGGCAAGCGAGCTACCGGAACAGTAATTCGCCTGTTCGTGACCATCCCGTATTCAGCCTGTTGCGTCGTTCCGGGCTGAAGGAGCGACGAAGAGTCGGCGCGGGATGTTACAAAGAAAGTTGCCTGCCCCGGAGCGCGACCAAGCGCTGTAGGATACAGCCGGACCGGCGGGCGAACGACCGTCGCATAGGTTTGGCGTTCCCTCTCTAAGGGCTCGAAAGCATGAATATCGATCTGCGGAAACAAGTATCGTGTCATGAGCGAAAACTGTCCCTTGTTCGCGCCCACATCGATGAGGGTCTGCGGCGACAGGCGTTGGATTGCCTCGATACTCTCGACGGTTGGCATTGCGCCTCGGGCGAGCGCGGGCCAGAACGTCGGCTTGATCGCTGCAGTCAAATATTTTATGTACCGATTGATGAGAGATCCTAACTTGTTGGGCTGTAGTTGCGGAAGTGCTGCGTGAGGTGGGTATGCTGTCGTTATCGCTTCAGTAATGGTAAAGATGAGCTAGACACGTGAAGGTCAAGAAGATTAGGGACTAAGATCCCGATGGTCCTATCGGATCGGATAAATTCACTGTCGTGCAACACGCCTAATACGTGCCACCGCCTGCGCAAATTATAGTCGCGTCAAGGAGATGCTGGAAACCAGTTAGCGCCGCTTGCGGCGCACCTTCCCCATCGGGATGCTGCTCTCTCCAACTTCGGCGAGGTCAGAACAACGTGTTTGCCGGAGCGCCTACCCCTAAGCCAGTGACCAACGCTTTCGGTAGCCCATCATATCAATCCGGACCCGCTTGAACATCGTCTCCAGATTGTCGCCGCCGTGCACAGTCTTCGCAGATTGCGAGCCGATCTACTGCCACCAAAAGATAGTGAATGGCTTCGGAAATAATCTTCGCTGGGTCGCCACGGAGCCGTTCGAGCCCGAGGGGAGATCGGTGCCATTTGGCCGAGCGCAGCACTATTTCGCCGCACGCCCGCACTTTAATACAGCGGCGGCTGAAAATATGCGATACCCGCTACACTAATGTGCGGGGAGCTACTAGTATTGGTTGTGCCGAAGCTTGCATGCGAAGATTGGCAATCAGCCCTCTTACAGAGGCGACTCCCGACAAAACTCAACGGTGGTTTGCTAGCCGAGGCGCCGGCAGAATCCGGGGTAACCGTGTCAAGCGAAATCAAAAAGCAGCAAGCATACTATTCGAGAACGGCGGAGCATTACGACGCCATGCACGTTCGCCAAGTCGACGAACATGGAAAGGCTCTCAGCGGGTTTATGGGCCTCGCCGAGGTGTTTGGGCCCGTTGGCAGCGTGCTCGATGTCGGAGCTGGGACAGGACGTGCGATCGAAAGACTTAGGATTCGATGGCCGAGCGCTAAGGTGATCGGCATTGAGCCGGTACAGGCTCTTCGAGAGTTGGGCCACAAAAAGGGTATTCGGGAAGACGAGCTGATAGCAGGCGATGCGCTCAATTTAGCTTTTTGCGATGACTCATTTGATTTTGTTATCGAGACCGGAGTTCTCCATCACATCAAGACGCCAATTGAGGCGGTCAAAGAAATGACGCGCGTAGCTCGAAAGGGCGTCATGATTTCCGACAACAATAATGTTGGGGAAGGCGGATCTGCAAAGCGGCTGATCAAATTCGCCATCAAGTCCTTAGGACTCTGGCCGACTTTTGTATATTTGGAAACACGTGGAAAGATGTACAAATGGAGCGAAGGAGACGGCGTATACTACAGCTTCTCCGCGTTTGATTGCGTTAAAGCCATGAAAGGCAAGTTTCCTATCGTGCACTATATGAACACGGTGCCATCCAACGGGTTTGATCTTTATCGCGGCGCAACTCACGTGATGATTTTAGCTTGTAAAGGGTAAACGATAGCAAAAGATGTTCTGGCTCAAGGCGTAATGGGTAGCTCGTCTCTTGCCAGTACTTCGGTCTGTGGAGAATCGCCCTACTGCAAAAAGGCCTACATTCCGTCGGATTGCTGGAGCGTCCTCGACAGGGAAGGATTCAGCGTATACGCGTTCAGATTTCTTCGGAGCGAACTGATGCGACGACTGCCGAGAAGTTATTAAGGCGTTGCGCTGACTTGCACTGTGGGGCCGTGAAGATTGGTTCCGTAAATGTTGATTGCAATCCTGACCCGGCAAAGAGTCGTAGCAATAAAACCAAGAGCAGCCGTCTAGGAACGATAGAGCTTCCACCAACAAGGGCGGACGGTTCGGTTAAACGTGGCGAAACCTGCTCAGCCTACCATTTTAGACTGCGGGCCGCCGACGACTAACGTCGACGGAAAGCCTCTATCGCATCAAGCACGCGCTCTCGCTGTGCATTAAACTGGCGATGCGCCAGCCCTTGCTAGGACAGATCTACAGTGTTTGCGCGGCGCCGAAGGCTAACATGACACCTATGCGGCGGATTGTATCGCGTACCAAACGGTGACGAGAGTGGCAGAAAAAGTGGGCGTGTTCCACCCGGGAACGCAACACTCGTGGCAAACTGCGCGAGCTCTTCAAGCACTCGGCCAGCTGCGTTGGTATGCGACTTCGATTTTTTACAATCCGCAGCGATGGCCCTATCGAATCGCTAACTATCTACCGCATCACCTTCGGATTAAGACCATAGCGGAGTTTAAGCGATTCTATCATCCAGATCTTTTGCCTGAGTTGGTGCATACAGCGGGCGTCCACGAATGGATAGAGCGCGTTTTTGCACGCGCTGGATTTCGCCAGGTCTCCAAGCGCGTTAATGTTTGGGGCAATCATGCTTTTTCAAAATCCGTACTTCGGTTGATGAAGAGTAAACCGGTCCGCGCCGTATGGGGATATGACACATCTTCTGCGGATGTCTTCAAGAAAGCCAAAGACTGGGGTGTGCAGACGATTTTGGATAAAACGATAGGCGATTCACGAGTTTACAATTCGATTATGCAAGAGGTCTACAAGCAATATAAGGAGTTCTTTGAAAATAAGAATTTCAGAATTCCTCAGAAAGTGATCGACATCCAAGACATTGAATACACCTTTGCCGATCATATATATGTCGGGAGCCATTTTTGCGAAGAAACCATTTCGGACCCAATAGCAAGACCTGATGTTAAGAAAAAAATCAAGTTGCTTCCTTATTGTTTTGACGACATTTTCTTCAAGCCCGTTACCCCGGCGGCGCGCCCTGCAGGCACCCCAGTACGCTTTCTCTTTCTCGGCGAGGCCGGACCGAGAAAGGGCATCCATTTGCTCCTGAGAGCTTTTGCCCGAATTCCAGTTTCCGCCGCAACGTTAACGATTGTGGGGCAATTGCAAATACGGCGCGACGCATTTGCTCGTTATGCTGCTAGAGTTATAGTACATTCGACAGTTACTCGTTCCGAGGTCGCCCGCTTTATTAGAAACTGCGATTGCTTGGTTTTTCCGAGTTATTTTGAGGGTTCTCCGATCACCATCTACGAGGCCCTCGCCTGTGGTCGGGGTGTCATTCAATCTAAAAATATGGGCTTAGACGCCATTCCGTGCGCCGGATTGGCCTTAGAGAAACTCGATGAACAGACCCTATACGAAGCACTTATGCACGTCGTTGATCGACCAGATATTCTCAATGTGTGGCAAGCGAACGCTCCCAAACTGGCAGAGCAGTTCACTTTCGGGCGCTATTGCGAATCAGTATCGAGATCCCTTTCAGCGGTCCTATGATTAAAGGGGGGAAAATTCTATCCGTACTTGGCGAGGGTCAGTCTGCCGAGGGATCCGTACGGTCTTGGGCGAGACGACAGCTGCCGACTCGAAATAAAAGGGTGGTAGATGCTTGATATACCTCAGAAGATGCCTATTTCTTTAATCTCTACCGACGCTCCTCGAATGTCGCGAGGACCTGAAACGGTCTCACTCGAATCATCTCGGCGCTGGGTCATGGGAAATTTCGTCTTTAGCTCTCGTACCGGGCGTTCAAAAAAATAGAAAGAAACCATTGAGATCAGGATCGTCAATACGGCAGAGACGAAGAAGCGACACACAAAAAAACTGTTACCGGTGGAAGCGTGCACGAGCTTGCGCGCAATGGCCGCATAAAGTGGCCCGAACAGTAAGTGGTATACGTAAATGCCGTAGCTCAACTTACCGAGCCATACCATGGGCACGCGTTGAAATATCCATTGGATTCGCCCTGGCGCCATGGCCTGAGCCACGAGGCCTGTAAACAGGATGCCGGCCACCGCCAACCCGTAAGTAGCGACCGGAAAGTTTCTCCATGTGTACGCGTGCACTCGCGAAAACACCAACAGCATCAATAAAAAAGATCCGATGGTGACCGTGGCGGCGTACTTAAATACAAGTGCGCGCTCTGCCGATGAGCCTCGGACGGCAAATGCCAAGTAGGCTCCTGCGCATAGTTCGCCCATGCGGCCCGGAAGGCAGTTGTAAGCCCACTCTTCACCGATCGACGACCAGACAAAGGCCGATATTCGAAAAAGCAGAGAGGCGATAAAAAGAGCGATGCACATCTTTTTTGCGATATCCCGCCTACCGACTAGAGACATCAGAGCGAAGGGCCAGAACAAATAGAATTGCTCTTCCACTGCGAGACTCCAAAAGTGTCCGGTCTGGACCAACGCCGGCATCGCACTGAGAGTGGGAAAGAAAGACGGCAAATTTTGTAGGTAGACAGCCAGAACACCGATCCCTGCTGGGAAATGAAACGAGTGTGATACCCAAATGCAAGAGCCCAGTGTGATGAGCAAGGCAAAATAGTAGAGCGGGAAGATGCGCAGCGAACGCCGTATATAGAAATTCCGCCACCAATGAGCTTGGCCTATTGAGTCCCAAAGTATTCCACTAATTAGAAAACCTGAGAGGACAAAAAACAGCGAAACCCCAAGCCATCCTGATTTGATCAGGTTTCCGACGAGCCGGATAGGTAGTATCGCGGAGGTAGCGCCGCCTCCATAATGAAGAAGAAAAACGCTTAGAATTGCTAGGCCGCGTACACCGTCCAGCGCCAACACATGGTTTTCTCGTTCCTGCATTAGATGGCCTGGAGAACAGTACCTATTCTGTGGGATCGTCGCCCGCCCTTCCTTATTCTATCGATGTAAGTATTCACGTGAACCCAACTCGAATTTCAAGAAGGAGCGCGTAACTGCGCGAACAACCACGGTTGCCACGCCAATCTTCGAGCCGGTGTCCGTAGTTGATGCGACCAAATATCCGAAGCGGGGCGTCATTTGCGAGGCTATTTAGAAGCTTAGTGACCCATAATTGCTGAGAAGGTACCAGAACCAATGAGTCTGAATTGCTTCGGCCGTTCTACGGCGCTCACTAACGCGTCTGAGAACTCGCGCTGAAGAGCGAATGAAGACCGTTCATCCGTCGAAATCTCGGATACTCTATAGAGTAGACCTCCTTCTACGACTCCACGAAGAGCTAGTAGTGCTCTGTGGAAATTCTGTTGTAGCGCACCACGCACTACGCTGTCTCCTTCCACCATCCAATACGATACGTATTCACTTCGGGCACCCAGACTCGCATGCAGCGTCGTCACGGGAATCTCGCGCCCCGCAACGTGAAACTCTGCGCGCTCTAATGAGTCAATCTTAAAACCTTGGCTAGGGTAGCAGACCTCTGGCTTATGAAGTTGCGTAGCGTGGCTTTGATTGGACCCGTATGCCAATGACAACATGATCTGACGCCCATTGGTGCGGTTCACATAGATGCGGCTCACTGTTTCGTCATAGTATCTATCAAGATTTGCTTGGACTTGTGGATTCACAACTGTGGCTGAAGCATCTGGAGCAAGTTGCCATACCCCGAAACGTGTTGGAACGAAGGCATCAAGCTTCTCGGCGTTGGGCGCGGAATCAGGAACTACGCGATGGGCTAAGACGAGAGCGCAGACCACCGTAGTAGCCCAAAGGCACCAAGTCGCAATGAGAACCGTTTTGAACGGCAATCCAAGCAATGATCGCTCCACACTCATCTATCACAGTTTACGGTAATTACGAAGTCGCGGAGACAGTTCTGTGGCGCTCGACAAACGGACGCAGCGCGGCGTCCAATGCCAGCATCAGCACCAATGCACCGACAAATAAAACCATTCCTGCGAAGCCGTGCAAATACCCCTGACCCGCTGCATCACCAAGATAATAGGTGATCAAACATAGCAGGACGACCCTGATCATATTGGCGAGCATGGCGATCGGGAACACCAGAAGGGCCAATGTTACGTTACGCGCCAGCGAAGCGGATTCCACGAGAATCAGATACAGGAGGCCCAGTGCTTCGAGAGTGAACAGCGTTCGCAATCCAGCGCATGCGTCGGCCACTTGCAGCTGGTACGGCCCCAGATAGAGTATGACTCCGCTGCGGGCAACGGGGTACCCGGTAGCCCACAAGAACTGCTCCGCGGCCACTGCCACCAGTTGTTTCATGGGCAGTGTAATTGGAACGACGATGAAGTCCGGCAGGGGAATCGAGAAGCAAACAAACAGCACCGGCAGAGCCAAAGCAATCTTGGCGTCTCGGCTTTGAAACAGTAGGATGCTGGCAATTAGAAATGGAACGATCGAACCATAAGAGAGCTGAGAGATCTCGCCGACGATTCCAACTGTGTATAGGGCCGCTGCAAGAAGATAAATCGCGAAGACGGCCGCAGTACGCCGCGCGCTGAGTTCGGGCGCGACGTTCTTTTCTTCCCACTGGCGATAAAGAAGCCAGAGTGAGAGCACAAGAACAAGTGGCCCGTGTCCGGACTCCGGTTGCCTCCAGTCGGATTTGAATAGCTGCACAAAGACATAGGCGTAGACAACTGAGATCAGCAGCAGCAACGTAAGGAAATGCGGCTTGGCTTTCATGGTTAAGAGTAGAGTTTCCGCCCTTATCGAGCGACCTGTAACAAGGCGTTTGCTCTATCGCGCCGAATCATCGCGTGCTTCAACACTCACTCTAAGCACCAATGTGCTAAAAGCGGAGCCGACGCTGTCATCCGTTGTGGCGAGTCCGTGGGCTTAGTTCAGGAGCCACGGACAGTTCCATCCGCGCTCAGCCGCCGAACCCGTGGTGTTAACATAAGCATCATGTCTCGTACTGTCTTGAGTGTGACGACGACCATACTATTCCATGTATTGAAGTCGTGCCTACTGCACAGCCGCCGCCCACAACCTTGGAGGATCCTCTTTCGAGTGAGCACTAACCTTACCTATGGGAGTCTTTACTTAACTCGGGCTTCGGCAGATGCACGCGCGATTGCGCGGCAATGAGTCGTCCGTTCCGACACAAATGACAATTAGGCTCCTATGGGGCTGCCGCGACACGTTGCCGACCTCTCTGAAGTTGCATCCATGCCCTATCATCGCGCCACACTTTTTATCGACAACCTTGCAGCATCTGTTGGCCTATATGGGCGTTTCTTGAACGGGGCAATTCTGAAGAGGCGCGCACCGGGGTTGTGCTACGTTTATGGCGACAACATTTTGCAGAATAGAATTCATTCGTAGAGTCGCTTCTTTAGCTTGACTATTGGT
>Ga0302324_100011690_pt1 | contig 17985 bp, 16 predicted proteins | sample Palsa_T0_1_FD_201949 | JGI IMG/M metagenome (GOLD analysis project Ga0302324, IMG submission 201949) | Peat permafrost microbial communities from Stordalen Mire near Abisko, Sweden - Palsa_T0_1 | ecosystem: Environmental > Terrestrial > Soil > Palsa > Peat permafrost | place: Sweden: Abisko... | reverse complement strand
CGTGCGTGACGGTGGCAGGGGTCTACGGCGGAGCGACGGCGTCGCGGAAAATCTACTTCGTGCAGGCACTTCCGGGGGGTCTCGCGTTGGTCTCGACGATCGTTTCGAGGCTCTGATACCTTCGTCGGTCCAAAGCTCACCTCCAGGAGAAAACCAATGCCGCGTTACGAGTTCAAGGAAGGGACGTCGAACAAGTTCTGGGTGATCAACCTCGACGGCACGTCGTTCTCGACGACGTACGGGAAGATCGGCACCGACGGCCAAGAGACCGTCAAGGACTGGGGCGACGAGGACAAGGCGAAGAAGGAGTACGACAAGCTCGTCGCCGAGAAAGTGAAGAAGGGCTACAAGCTCGTCGGCAACGGTGGCGGTGGCGCGGCGAAGGCTGCACCGAAGAAGCCCGTGTTCGACGACGAGGGTGACGACGAGGAAGAAGAGGCCCCGAAGCCGAAGGCGAAGGCCGCGTCGGGCGGTGGCGGTGGCAGCGGCAAGAAGCGCCACTTCGAGTTCGTCGAAGGCAGCTCGAGCAAGTTCTGGGAAATCTGGGTCGACGGCACGAGCTTCTGTACGCGCTACGGGCGCATCGGCGCGGCAGGCCAGGAGACGGTCAAGGACGCGGGCTCCGAGGAGAAGGCGAAGAAGGAGTACGACAAGCTCATCGCCGAGAAAACGAAGAAGGGTTACAAGGAAAAGTAGGGCGTAGGCCTTTTACTTCTCCGTCCGGAGGAGCTTGCCTGATGCGTCGCGGATCTCGATGGGTCCCCACGCGAGGGCCTTCAGCTCGGTCTTGAGCTTCGACCAGTCGCCGACGACCACCACACGCGTGTGGTCGGTCGCCAGGCGATCGGCCGCGAGCTTGCGCACGGCCTCGGGGGTCACCGCACGGATCCCCGATGCCAGCTGATCGAGGGCATCGTTGCCGAGCTTGAACGCCGGGATGGCCGCCATCGTGAGGACGGTCTCGTACGCGGTCTCGAACCACAGGGGGAACTGCCGCAAGTAGAGCGCTTTCTTTTCGTCGAGCTCGTCTTGCGGCGGGGCCGTCTGCGTCAGATCGTGGAGCTGTTTGTCGATCTCGCGGAGCACGCTCGCGGTGCGCGAGATGGGCACGCTCGAGTCCCAATAGAAGGCCCCTTCGGCACGGTAGGGCTCGAGGTGCGTCGCGCCCGTGAACGACGAGGCGTCCCGTTCGACGAGCGCGCGCGTCAGCCGGCTCGACCTGTGCGCGCCGAGGATCTGATGAATCATCGTCATCGCGTACCAGTCGGGTGACGAGCGCGGCGGGGCGAGGCCCCCGAACGTTATCTGCGATTGTACCGAACCCGGGCGATCGACGACGACGACGCGCGGCGCGACCTTCCACGTGACCGGCGCGACCGGGCTGGCTGTGGAGTGGGCGTGAGAGCGCCATGCTCCGAAGGCGTGCTCGATGTGCTCGAGCAGCGCGTGGTCCACCGCGCCCGCGAGCAAGAGCGTCGCCGAGCTCGGGTCCACGATCGTGTCGTAGACGCGTTGCATCTCGACCTTGTCGACGGTCGGGCTTCCGCCGAGCACGTTCGACGGCCGCGCGTAGACGTTGCCGTCTCCGAAGATCGCACGGCCGAACACGGTCATGCTGACGGTGGCGGGAGACTCGCGCGCGGTCTGCCCTTGCTCCGTGAGCTGGAGGAGATTGAAGTTGATTTCGAGCGGGTCGAACACTGGATGCTGGACGACGTCCGCGAGCACGTCGATGCAAGGCTTGACGTCGTCGGCGGGCATCTTCAGGTCGATCGACACGGCGTCGGGGTCCGTGTCCGTTCCCCACTGCGCGAAACGCTTCTCGAACACTCGGCGCAGGGCGTGTCCGTCGTGGGTCGGCGTTCCGGCGAAGAGAACGCGGACCATGAGGCGAACCACGGCAGGCCGCTCGGCTGGGTATACGGCCGGGCCTTCGAAGACGAGGCGCAACGCGAACATGCCACCACCCGTGTTCGCGCTGAGCACCCGCAGGCCGTTCCCAAGGCGTGTCTCGTGGAGTGGAGGCAGCGTCATGACGGCATCAGGGCCGAGCGGTGGCTCGTGCTCACGGAAGTGCGGGTCGAGTGGAGCCGCCGATGCCGATGCCGATGCCGATACGGAAGCCGAGGCGGATGGGGGCGGTGTCGTTCGCGCCACGACCACGGGCTTCGCGGGCGAGCCACACGCCGCGAACGGCAACGCCATCGCCGTGCACCCGAGCGACCAAACGAGCGCCCTCGAGAGCCTCATTTGACCTTGCGCGCGATGAGCTGCCCCGACACCGGAGCCGTGGCGCTCGGGGTGATGAACGCGACGACACGCTTGTCGAGTGGCAGATAACGTTGCGCCGCTCCTTGCACGCGGGCTGGGTCGGTCTCGTAGCGGTGCATGTCATTTTGCCAGTAGTCGGCGGTTCCCGCGCGAATCATCCACGCCGCGAGCTGGCGAGCCCGGTACTCGGAGGACTCCATCGAGAGCGTTCGTTCCATGAGCGCGGACGCGAGCGAGCCTTCCATGTCGTCCTCGCTCGGCGGTTGCGACGCTTGAAGCGTGCGAAGCACGTCGTCGATGGCGTCGGCCACTTGCTGCGCCGTGTGAGTCGGAGTCGCCGTCGCGGTGATCACGAACGTCGAGCTGCGGCGGTGGGACGACTGCCGTGCGCTGATGTCGCCCGCGACTTTGAGCTTCGTGATGAGCTCCCAACTGAGTCGCGCGATGCGGTTGCCATGGAGGATCCCCGCGACGACGTCGAGCTCGGCGTCACCGGGGGCATACTCGGCAGGCGTCAGCCACGTCATGCGCACGACCGGGCGCTCGACGCGCGCCGCGATGTCGAGGTGGATCTCGTTCTTCAACGTCGGCGTCGGCATGGACACGGGCGTGGGTGGAGCGCCCGCCGGAATCGATCCGAACCACTTGTTCGCGAGCGCCGTGACCTGATCGAGCTTGGCGTCGCCCACGACGACCATCACCGCGTTGCTCGGGACGAAGTACTTGTCGACGAAGGCGCCGAGCTCCGCAGACGTGAGCGACGCGAGCCCAGCCGCATCCCCCGCCCGCGCCACGTGACGATAGGGATGCAGGGCGGGATAGAGCTCGCCCGGAACGAGCTCGTTCACGAGACCCATGGGGGCGTTCGCCACGCGCTGCCCGCGGTCCGCCGAGAAGATCTGCAACTGATGGGCGATCGAGGCATCGTCGATGATTGGCTTGAAGAAGCCCATTTGATCGCTGAACAGCCAGAACGCCGTCTCGAGCGCATTCGCTGGGATCCGCGCGTAGAACTCCGTGTCGTCGACGTTCGAATCGAAACCCCAGGTTCCGCCGACGCGATCGAACGTATCGTCGAAGCCATTCTCGGGTACGTGCTGCGTCCGTTGCGCCATCATGCGCGCGACGAGCTCGCTGAGGCCGTTGCGATCGTCTGGGTCGGCCCCCGCGCCGACCGCGTATCTCACGGTCACCGACACCACCGGCACCCGATGGTTCTCGTCGAGCACCACCCGAAGACCGTTCGGCAGCTTCGTCTCGGGGAGCGCTGCCTCAGCCGCGTGCGCACGGCCCTCGCAAAGCGAGAACACGAGGACAGCCAGACCCACCCATGCCGAGAAGCGCATCGCGGGGGCATTCTGGCCGGTCATTTGCAGAAACCCAACCAAATCCCACGCACGTCGAGCGGCGTGCACACGTGACCGCCGGGGCAGTCAGCGGAGCTTCCGCAGATTTGTGTCACGCAAGGCTGCTGCCCAGTCACGCAAGTCGTGCCCGTGACGTTCTTGCCCTCGTAGTAGGAGCATCCTGGCGTGAGCTGCACGGTACCCGTCAGACAGCACTCCGCGGTGCTGGTCGGTGGACAGTCATTCGTCTCGTCGCATTCAAAGTCTTCGAGCACGTTCACGCCGCACGGAATTTGAAACGACTGGCACGTCGACGGGGTTCCTGCGTCCACGTACTCGCAGCACTGTTGACCCGTAGCGCAATTGCCGGACGTCGAACCGTCGCCCTGGTACGGACAGAAGGGGCCGCTGTCGTCGGTAACCGGGGTCTTCGCCGTCTTGCAGTCGCTGTCTGCATCGCTGCTGCTCGCGTCTTGCTGACCGTCGCTGACCACCACGTCCGAGGCCGCCGTGTCCGACGACGTCGACCCATCGAATGTCGACGCGTCCTCGACGGAGAGCGAATCGAGACCGCTGATCAGCCCGCAAGCGGCGACCATCGCGCACGCAGCCGCGCCGAGCACGGATCGGCTGAGGGTCATCACGTCATCTTACCGCGTGACTCGGCATCGCACGAAACATAGCATTTCGCGATGACGCGCTATCTCGAGATGGTGGAGCGCCTCTTTCCGAAGATCCAAAAGCGGGATGGCAACTCGGAGTCGGAGCTCAAGGCAGCGGAGAAGCGGCTCGGGTTTTCACTGCCCGCCGAGCTTCGCGCGATGTATCGACTCGCCGGGCGAAGGCGCGATCTTCACGGCGCCCATGATCGGCTCGCGCTACCGGGCAATCTCATGACCGTCAACAAGGCTTTGGTCTTCTACGAAGCGAGCGATCGCACGGCTGCATGGGCCATCCGGCGGTCCGACGTCGCTTTGGATGATCCTCCCGTCGTGACTGCGCACAACGAGCCACCGTTCGCGTGGTCGACCGACCACGACAGCGTCAGTGCGTTCTTCTTCACGGAGCTCCTCTGGCAGCACGTGAACACCGACCCTCACGCCGAGCTCGACGCCTCCGCCGGCCTTCTCGGGCGCGTCCGCGAGCGTTTCGAAGCCATCCCCTTGCCGGGATGCCATTGGGACGTCCTCGGGTGCTGGGGCAGAGGTGGCACCGTGGTCATGCAGCGCGGCGCGAGCGACGAGGGCGCCAAGCTCTTCGTGGGCGCCACGTCGGACGAAGAGCTCGCCAAGCTGGTGTAATCTGCTCCCATGAACGTCAAGAAGAAGACGGTCGTGCTCACGGGCTCGCTGACCACGCTGACACGCGACGAAGCGGAGCTGGGATTACGCAAGCTCGGTGCACACGTCACGGGCTCGGTTTCGGCGAAGACCGACATTCTGTTCGTCGGCGAGAAGCCCGGCTCGAAGCTCGAGCGAGCCAAGGCCCTGGGCATCGAGGTGCGCACGGAAAAGGAGCTCTGCGTGCTCTTGAAGATCAAGCCCACGAAGGTGAAGGAGCCGAAGAAGAACGTGCCGCCGCCCGTCGTCGCTGGGCCGCCCACCTCGCTTACCGGAAAGACCGTGGTCGTCACCGGCACGTTGTCGATGGACCGCCACGCCATCGAGACACTGCTTCGCAACGCGGGCGCCCACGTGACGGGGTCCGTATCGCACAAGACTCACTACCTCGTCGTCGGGAGCGCTCCCGGGTCCAAGCTCGAGCACGCCCGCGAGCTGGGGATCCCGGTCCTCACGGAAGAAGCGCTCCGCAAGACGCTCGCGACGTAAACAGCATGGACAATCGAACGCTCGCTCACTACGAGCGCAACGCCGAGAGCTTCTGGGAGGGAACCCGCGATCACGACGTCTCCCAGAACATTCAGTCGCTCTTGTCGGCACTCGAGAATCGCTCGCCAGCCGGCAAGCAGGCCTTTCGAATTTTGGACTTCGGGTGTGGTCCTGGGCGCGATCTCGCGGCGATCAAGGCGCTGGGTCACGAGGCGGTGGGGCTCGATGGATGCGAACGCTTCGTCACGATGGCCCGCACCTTCAGTGGGTGCGAGGTCCTCCATCAGGATTTCCTCGCCCTCTCGCTTCCACCCCATCACTTCGATGGGATCTTCGCGAACGCCTCGCTCTTTCATGTCCCGAGCAAGGATCTTCCTCGCGTGCTCGACGAGCTCCGCGCCGCACTGCGACCGGGCGGCGTCCTCATCTGCTCGAATCCTCGTGGTGACGACGTCGAGGGCTTTGCGGGGGACCGTTACTCGTGCTTCTTCGAGATCGCTCGATGGCGCGCGCTCTTCAGCGCAGCAGGCTTCAGCGAGCTCGGGCACTACTACAGGCCTGCGGGCAAGCCCTTGGCGGAACAACCATGGCTCGTGATGACCTGGCAATCCCGGTAAGCTCGTCACCGTGAGCCGCGAGGAAGTCTGGAAGCAGGTCGAAGGCAGCTTGCGGCACGACTTCGGCCGCCTGCTCGACGTACGTGACGTGCGGCGGGTGAGGCGCGTGGCAGGCGATGCGTGGCTCGTCACCATCGTGCTCGCCGCTCCGTCGGGTGATCTCCACGTCGCGGACGTGACGGTCGATGCGAGCGGAGCGATGACGCCCACGCTCGGCGCGGAGCACGTGATCGATGCCGTGCGTCGCGCACAACGCTTCTCGATGGCCCCTCCACCGACGGACGAGATGTCGGACTTCGGCGACATGGGCAACGACGAGGATCCGGCCCTCGAGATGCTCACCGAGATGGAGGCACCCATCGAGGCCCGCGTCGCCGCGGCCATCGCACGTGGGGACCGGCAATCCTTGTGCGAGGCGCGCGATCTGTTGCCGCGCATGCTCACCGAGCACGAAAAGCGCGGGGCCACGCTCTTCACGATGGCCGAGGTCGAGGTCAAGCTCGGCGAAGGCTCGCTGGCGCGTGGGTACCTCGAGGCGGCGGCTCGCGAGTTTGCCGACCGCTTCGATCTTCCCGCGCTCGAGAAGGCCGCGGCGCTCGCGCTCGATCTCGACGGTCGCGACGCGTTCGTCGGCTCACCCATCCACACTCTCCTCGAACGCAGTCGCACGCGCCTCAAGCCCCTCGAGAGCCTCTTCGAAGCGCGCAGCTTCACTGACCTCCCGAGCGAGTTGAGAGAGCGGCTCGCGTCTCGGGTCGAGCTGCGAACGCTGGCGCCCGAAGAGATGCTCGTCACGGAGGGGGAGCCCTCGCTCAACGTGTACATCGTCAAGAGCGGTCTCCTCGGGGTGTGGCTCGAGAAACCGTCCGGCGGATCATGGATGGTGCGCTGCTGCTTCCCAGGGTGGCTCCTCGGCGAGTCGAGCGTCCTCTTGCGTGACGGCGCGCGATGCACGGCGTCGCTTCGTGCCGAGCGCGTCAGCGAGGTATGGAGCATTCCCGCCGCCGCGGTGCGCGCCATCATGGATGAAGACCTCGCGTTCGGGATCCGCATCGCCGAAACGAAGCAGATGCACCGCATCGACTCGTTCTTCTCGATGCACGAGACGATGGGCCAGCTCGACGTGCAGGTGCGCGACGAAATGCTCTCGTGCATCCAGCGGCTCGAGACCTTCGACTCGGAGACGATCCTGCTGCCAGCCAACGAGACTCCCACCGTCGCGTGCCTCGTGGCGCGGGGGTCGATCGCCCTCTTCGCGGAGGGGAACGCGGACACGCCCGTCAGCGTCATCCAGCCCGACTCCTTCTACGGCGTGCGTGACGCGATTCACCAAATCGCACCGAGTGTGACTGCCATCGCCCGCCCAGGCACGACCGTGGCGTTCTTCGACGCCACGCGACTCCAAAAGCTCTGCGAGCGCAGCCCCGAGCATGTGGTCGCCGTGCTCGAACGGCTTGGATAGAACTTTTGACGATGGGATACGTCGAGACCAAGCTCACATGAGAAACCGCTGGATGTTGGGGGCTTTGGGTGCGGCCTTCGCAGCCGTGGCCCTGGCGGCGACGTCGCGCGCCCAGCAGCGGCCGCCGCAGGTCATGCAAGCCAGGTCGACCAGCGCCCAACGTCAAGAGGTCGGCATCACCGTCTACAACCAGAACTTCGGGCTCGTGCGCGAGGTGCGTGACGTCGACCTCTCGGCGGGCCGAGTGGCGCTCGAGTTCCGCGACGTGAGCGAGCAGATCGAGCCGCAGACGGTTGTGATCAAGTCGCTCGGCGGGCAGCTCCACGTGCTCGAGCAGAACTACCGCTACGATTTGCTCTCCCCGCAAAAGCTTCTCGAGAAGTACGTCGGCCGCAAGGTGAAGGTCTATCGGTGGAACGAGAAGACCGGCCACGACGACCCCTACGACGCCGAGGTTCTATCGGTATCGCAGGGCACCGTGATGCGCATCAACGGCGAGATCACCTACAACTTCCCCGGGCGTATCGCCTTCCCCGAGATCCCGCAGAATCTCATCGCCAAGCCCACCCTCGTGTGGCTCCTCGACTCCAGTGGGAAACAGAAGGTGGAGGTCACCTACCTCACCCGCAACCTCGGTTGGTCCGCTGACTACGTGCTCGTCATCAACGACGCGGATACCGCTGGCGATCTCGTCGGCTGGGTCACGTTGAACAACACGACGGGCACGACCTACGAAAACGCCAAGCTCAAGCTCGTCGCCGGCGACGTGCAGCGGGTTCAAGACACCATCACGCGCCTCGCGGAGAGCATGCCGGAGGAGAGGGCGAAGGCGGGCGGGCCCGCGTTTCGCGAGGAGAGCTTCTTCGAGTACCACCTCTACACGCTCGAACGCCCGACGAACCTGCTCAACGCCGAGCAGAAGCAAGTCACGCTGCTCGAGGCGCACGATCTCCACATCGACAAGCGCATGATCTTCTACGGCGCCGCTTACTACTATCGAGGCAACTACGGGCAGGTCGCGTCCAATCAAAAGGTCGGCGTGTACCTCGACATCCAGAACACGGAGCAAAACCACATGGGCATGCCGCTGCCCAAAGGCACCGTGCGCGTCTACAAGGCCGACAAGAGCGGCGCCAAGCAGTTCATCGGCGAGGACGCCATCGACCACACGCCACGCGACGAGAAGGTCCGCATCAAGATGGGCGATGCGTTCGACGTCGTCGGTGACCGCAAACAGATGGAGTGGAGGACGCTCGGCGTGTGCGTCTCGGAGAGCGCGTGGGAAATCGAGCTACGCAACCACAAGGACACGGCGGCCGAGGTCGAGATCTACGAGCCCGTCGGCGGCGACTGGGAAATCATTCACGAGAGCATGCCCCACGTGAAGAAGGACGCTCACACCTTCACGTTCACGCCGACGATCGCACCCCGCGGACACGTGAAGATCACGTACCGCGTGCGAATCCACTGGTGCTGACGCTCAGAACCCCGTGACGTCTCAGAAGCCGCTCACCGTCTTGGGCGTCGTGATGGGGTCGTTGTAGGTGCCGTTGCCCACTTGGCCCGACGACCCGTTGCCCCAGCACTGTGCTTTGCCGGTCGCGAGGAGCGCGCATGCATGCGAGCCGCCCGCCGCGAGGTCGATCGCGCCTGACGCGATGGGCGTTTGCCACGCGGTCGTCGCCGCGCAGCTCGACTTTCCGTTACCGAGCTCGCCGTCGCAGTTGTACCCGACGCACTCGACAGCGCCCGCCGTCGTGAGGGCGCACGTGAAGTCCGACCCCACGGCCACGCGCGACACACCCGTGAGCGTCGCCGTGACCGGCTTGGCGGGCGTCGTCCCACTCTTGCCGTTGCCGACCTCCCCGTAGGTGTTGTCGCCCCAGCACTCGAGGGCGCCAGTCGAGAGCACGATGCAGGCGTGCGTGTCCGACACCGAGACGCTGGTCGCGGTCGTGATGCCGCTCACGGTGATGGGTGTCGAGCTCTGCGTGGTCGTCCCATCTCCGAGGCTTCCAGTGAATCCGTAGTCAAAGCAGGTCCCCCAGCACTTCACACTGCCCGACGTGAGCACCGCGCAGAACATTTCTCCGTCGGAAAAGCCAGCGCTCGCAGCAGCGATCGTGGCCACACCCGACGTGAGGAGCGTCGAACTGGGCGTCACGTAATTGATGAACGACGGCGCCGAACCGTTGGCGATCTCGTAGTTGTCATCCTCGCCGGCACACTCGACCGCTCCGGTGCCGAGAAGCCAGCACGTGGCGTCGTACGTACCTGCCGCGTGAATCACGTTGGACAAGCCGATGCTTTCGGGGCTGTAAACCGTGTTGAACGTCGTCGTGTTGTCGCCGAGCTCGCCGTAGGAATCGTCACCCCAGCAGTAAAGCAAACCGCCACCGGTGATGGCGCACGCGGTAACCTCGCCAGCACCGAGCGATATGATCCCGTTCGAGAGACCCGCTGCGGCCTGCGCGGTGTCGTACATGAACGTCGTGCTGTCGCCCGTGCCCGCTTCACCGTAGTCGTTGTCTCCCCAACAGTAGACAGCACCTGCCGGATTGATGGCGCAGGTGTAGTTGTCGCCAGCAATGATGTGACCGCCCTCCTTCGAGACGCAGTCGGCGAACGTGTCGCACCCGCCGCAGTAGTAGGGCGTCGCCGACGGGCAGCAGTGGGCGTTCGAGCACGTCTCGCCGGTGGTGCACGCCGTCGTGCAGGAGCCGCAGTGGCCGGGGTCGATGTTCTCGTCGACGCACTCGTTGCTGCACTTCGAGGTGCCGCCGTTGCATTGAAGCCCGCACGTTCCGACGCCAGCCTTGGGGGAGCAGAGGTAACCCTCGGGGCAAACGTTGCCGCACGTTCCGCAATTCTGCGTGTCCTCTTGGGTGTTCGCGCACGTCGTGCCGGAGTCGCCCACGGGGCACGTCGTCCAACCCGTTCCGCACGTCGCGACGCACGTGCTTCCCGTGCAGACTTGGCCCCCTCCGCACGGAGCGTTGCACGCCCCGCAGTTCGAGTCGTCTTGCGTGACATCGACGCAGTCGCCCGAGCAGTTCGTGAGGCCCGACTGACACGTCAGCGCGCACGTCCCCTTGCTGCACACGTTCCCACTCGGGCACGCGTTTGCACACATGCCGCAGTTGTTGACGTCCGACAAGAGATCAACGCAGTCACTCCCGCAGCGCGAGGTCCCACCACCGCAAACGGTGGCACACGCCCCGTGCGAGCACACTTCGTTGGTGCACTGCTTCCCGCAGCCGCCGCAGTTCTGGTAGTCGCTCTGCGTGTCGACGCAGGTGCTCCCGCACATCATCGCGCCGCCGGCCCCGCAAGGACCGCCTGAAGCGTCGACTCCGCCATCTGGGACGCCCTGAGAGCTCGCCGAGCAATTCGGCATGAGGCAAGCCACGAGAACAGCGAGTACGGCGATAAGCAGCGTCTTCTTCGTCAAGGGATCCCCCTTCATCGGCGCCCCGCGCGCCACGCAGATAATCGGACCCGTCCCTATGACACCAAAGTCGCCTCGATTCCACGAAAAGATCGGCTTCATCTGATAGATTTGACGCACAGCATGCGGCTGCCTTGCCTCGCTTTCGCCCTCGTGTTCGCCCTCGCCCCCGCCGTCCTGGCGCAGGAGAGCGAAGATGACCGCAGGGCCGCGGGGACATTCTTCCTGGAAGGCCAGAAGGCCTACAACGCCGGTGACTTCCGGCATGCCGCCGAGTCTTTCGAGAGCGCCTACAAAAGAGCGCCGCGGCTGCCGCCGCTGTGGAACGCGGCTCGCGCTTGGGACAAAGGTGGCGAGCTCGTGCGCGCGGCCAACCTCTACGCGAGCTATTTGCGCAAGGCCCCGCCGAGTGCGCCCGACCGCAACAGCGCGACACGTGCGCTCCGCGAGCTCGAAGCGAAGCTCGCCAAGCTCGAAGTCCACGCGTCGAGCGTCTCCGATCTGAAGGTCGACGGTGTCGCCATCGACCTCGACGATCAGAACGCGGGCTCTCTCGTCCTTTATGTCACCCCGGGCGCCCATGTGATTGAGGGCCAGCACGACGGCGCGGTGGTGCAAGAGAAGGCGAACGGCACGCCAGGGTCGAGCATGAGCGTCGTCCTTCTTGCTGCTCGCACTGAGGCACAACCCCCACCGCCGCCTCCGCCACCTCCACCCCAAGAGAAGCCACACTCCGGCCTTTCGCCGATCGTCGTCGCGATCTCAGGCGGCCTCACCGCGATCGCAGGTGGCTTGCTCATCTGGTCCGGCGTCGACACCGTCAGCCAGCGGACGACGTTCAACGCGAACCCAAGCCAACAGAACCTCTCCACGGGGCAGTCCGACGAGGTGCGCACCAACGTGCTCGTCGGCGTTACGGCAGGCCTCGGGGTCTTGACGGTCGTCGCCGCGATCTTCGTCGACTGGAAGGGGCACACCCGAGAGCACACGAGCAGTCGCCTTCGCCTTCGGTTCGCGCCAGGCGGTGGGATGCTCGGGGGAACCTTCTGATGATCGACGAGAGCGGGCCGCCGCTTCGCCTCGGCAACTACGAGCCGCTCCTCGAGCTCGCGTCGGGCGGGATGGCGACCGTGTACATTGCCCGCCAAGTCGGTGCGGCAGGGTTCGAGCGCATCGTCGTCGTCAAGCGCGTTCACCGCCACCTGCTCGGCAACCGCGAGTTTTACGACATGTTTCGCGACGAAGCGCGCGTCGCTTCGATGGTGCGGCATCCGAACGTCGTGTCGGTCATCGACGTGGTCGAGGTCACCCAGCCCGAGCGCGAGCTCTTTCTCGTGATGGAATACATCGAGTCGTGCTCGATCTCGACGCTCCGCAAAGCTGCGCGCGAGCTAGGGCAGCGGCTGCCCGTCCCCATCGTCGCGCGAATCCTTTATGACGCGCTCGCGGGCCTTCAGGCCGCCCATGTCGCCCACGACATGCAAGGCCGCCCGCTCGGGGTCGTGCATCGCGACGTCAGCCCGCAGAACATCATCGTTGGGGTCGACGGGTCCACCCGCCTCATCGACTTTGGCGTCGCCAAGGCGTCGCACCGGCTGACCGAAACGAGGAGTGGGAGCGTCAAGGGCAAGTACAGCTACATGGCGCCGGAGCAGGCGCGCGGCGAGCCCGTCGACGTGCGCACCGACATCTTCGCCGCCGGTGTCGTCTTGCACGAGTGCCTGACCGATCGGCGATTGTTCCGCGGCGAGAACGAGCTCGACACGGTTCGCCGCATCATGGAGGGCGAGATCCCGGTTCCGTCGAGCATCCAGCCCGCGATCCCAACCGCGGTCGATGCGGTCGCGCTGAAGGCCCTCGCACGGATACCGGACCAGCGCTTTCAGAGCGCGGTCGACATGTTGGAAGCGCTCGAGTCGTCGGTCTCGCTTGCATCACATCGCGAGGTTGCCGCCTACATCGAGCGCACGTGCGGGTCTCGGCTCGCCGAACGCCGCGACGCACTCCGCGACATGGTCTCTGGCACCGTGGCACCGCTCGCCGTCGAGCTTGCACGCGACGCGGGCGACTCTCATTCCTCGCGTTCGATGCACATGCGACCGGAAGGCGAAGGCTCGGGCTCCGGCACCGAGGGTCGCATCGCCGTCGAGGCTCCCGCACGCGATCCCCATCCGCGCGCCGCCCTCATCGCCGCAGTAGCCGTCGCCGCAGTCGCCGTCGGCGCTCTCGTCTTCGTCATTGCGCACAAAGCTCCAACGCAAACTCAGACGCCCACGCAAACGCCCACGCCCACGCAAACGCCCACGCCTACGCAAACGCCCACGCCCACGGAAACACCAACGCAAGCACCAACCGAGGACATCATCGTCGCGCTCACCGCCGACGGCCCCATCGAGAGCGTCCACGTCGCGGGCAGCAAACGCATCGAGCTGTCGGGTACGACAGCGCGCGTCACCCTCGATCCATGGACCACGCCGCTCAAAGTCGAAGCGACCCTCGCTGGCAACAAGAAGGTCACGGCGACGCTCGAGCCCGGCGCGACCCGAGCCCACCTGACGGCGCAAAAGTCGAAACCCACCATCCCAGCCACAGCGACCACCAAGCCCGAGCTTCAGGGCAGCCCATACGGCACGCCATGAGGCTACGGGGCATGATCGTCGTCGTGCCCGTCGCCGGGCTATGTGTTGCGCTGTCGTGCACCATCTTCGATGGGCTCCAGGCCGGCGACGGTGGAGGAGATGCGAGCGCTGACGTCTCGAGCGAACAGAACCTCATCGCGGGTGAGCAGCCTGGGTACCTGTCGCTCTCGGATGGCGTGGCCTTTTGCTCGAATGCGTTCGCGTGTCCGAACCTGACGAACTCGACCGAGTTCTCGGTCGACGTGCCCGTCGACGCCAATCACTTCAGCTCGTGCGTCGATTGGGTTTCGGGCCCGCTCCCGAACGACCGCAACGGCCACGACGCGACGGCGACGATTCTCCAGTGTGCCGCTCACGCCACGACCTGCGACGCAGCGGATGGGTGCATGTGGGACGAGGTCCTCAGCGCTGGCGATTCGCGCTGCGTCGGGAAGGACGCCGACACGACTGGCTCGTGCGGTGACGACGGCGGCTCCGTCTACTTCTGCAGCAACACGAACCCCGGCATCGTCCATTGTGGGAACGCCTACTTCGCGGCCGGCTCGACGTGTCTCTACGACGACGCGGGCTCGCCGTGGTGCACCCGGCTGCCTTGTGCGGGCCAAACTTGCCTCGGTGACTTGCTCAGCTACTGCGCGGTCGATGGGCTTCAAGACAGCCAGAACTGCGCGCTCGGTGGCTTCACGTGCGGCTTCGACATGAAGGAAGGCTTCGACGATTGCTTGACGAACGGCGCGGCGGATCTCTGCACCACCGTCGCGATCAACTGCTCAGGGACGACCGTGGCGCTGTGCGACACCAGGTACGTCTCGAACTACGACTGCAGCACGTACGGTGGCACGTGCGACCAGACGGGCTTCCCGCGATGCAAGCGGCCCAACGAGACGTGTACGGCGCTCGACGGTGACATCGACGTCTGCACGGGAACGGCGATCGCGCTCTGCGTCGACGGCACCAAGCAGACGTTCGACTGCGCGTCGCTCGGAAAGACATGCGTCGCTGCGAGCGGCGGCCAGTCCGGTCACTGCATGTGAATTGAGGATGCGCTAATCCGCCTTGTGCGCGATCTCGGGGGGTAGCTGGAAGAACGCGTTGTGCTTCGGATCGTTGTACGTCTTGTAGTCCGGCGCCCACGGCGTGAGCTTCGTCCCTTCCGGACCGTGATCGATGGTTAGCGCCATCGGCGTCACTTGCCGGTAGCTCGAGTCGCGCGGCAGATCGTCGTTGTCGTGCCCACCCGCCGAAAACAGCGTGATCAAGCGCGCCTGCGGGTCGTCGTACGACACGTGGAAGCCGTCATTCACCTTCTCGTGCCCGCGGAACATCGTGTGGCACCCGACGCGCTGCATGAAGGCCTTGAACTGCATCTTGCCGAACGCGAAGCGCGCGGACTTGTCCTGCAGGTCGGCCGGGATCACGTCGGCGCTCGACGGATCGCTCCACATCATTTGGAAGCGAATGTCGGGGTCGTTGAGCGACGACAGGTCTTTGTAACGCTCCTTGAGCAAGCGGTCTCTCGGGATGCCGCCGTGCACGAAGAGGAAGCGATCGAAGAAGAGCATGTTGGGCATGGTCTCGAACGTCGCCTGGTAGTGCCGAAAGACCTCCATGGAGACGTGCGGCTTGAGGGTGTTGATCGCTTCGGCCGGCTTCACCCCGCCGTAGATGTTGCCCTTGAACTCGACGTAGTACTCGTGGTTGCCACGAATGATCGTGACGAACTCCGGCGCGGTGGCAAAGAGCTGAAGCACGATGCGCAAGACGCCGTTCAGGGAAAAAAGCCCGCGATCGATGTAGTCGCCGAGCAGGATCAGCTTCGGCTCGGGATTCCCTTTCGGGTCTCGCCGGTACGCGTCGACCTTGTCGAAGAACTTCGACTGCATCAGCGCCGCTTTGAGCACGCTGTAGCAGCCGTGGAGATCCCCGAGGACGAGGACGTCGTAGCGTTTGCCGGGCTCGGCGGGCTGCCAGTAGACGTGGCCGTCGAGGAACGGCTTCTCGTGCTCGAGCTCCGCGACGCTCTTCTTCCCCGCGAGCTTGCCGATGCCGACCTTGCGCTGCTCGGACCACAAATCGGCGACGCGATCGAGAAGGGCGCGGTCTCCCGCGATCTGCTGCGCGAGCCGGTCATGGTCGCGTGAGTAGTGGAACTCCGTCGGCATGAAGAACGGATGGTTCGCAGCGACGCGCGCGACTTGTTTGGCCGGCGAGAGCTCCACGGTCGGGCGTGATTCGGCGTCCTCCTCGAGCTCGATGCCGAGGCCGGAGTCGAGCAGGGACGCGAGCTCGGCGCGGAACTGCGCCTCAGCCGGGTGCACTTGACCGTCGGCCATGATGAGCTCGTCGATGGTGGCCATGAGCTGCTCTTGGCCGGGCCTGTCGAAGCTCTGGAAGATCTCGAAGCACCGCACCTTGAGCTTCGAGTGGACGAACGCCGTCGGGTCCTCGTTTTCGGCCACCGACTCGGTGAAGAGCTCGCGCACGCTCTCGTCGATCCCTTCGAACACTTGGTGGAAGTGGTCGGTGAACTTGGCGACGATCTCCTTCTTCATGGCGACGTCGGCATCCTTCATGGCCTTGTCGGCCCGCTCCGAGACGAGATCACCGATGTACTTGCGGACGAACTCTTTCTCTTTCGCGTCGAAGTCGCCGTCGATGTACCCGAATGTCGTCAGGTAGAAGATGATGGCGTGCATCTGCTGTTCGGCGAGGTCCGGATCGTCGCTGAAGTTCATGGTGCCTACGGTATCATGTGGAACGCGAGCGTCGCGTGATCGCCTGAGCGGTGACGGAGACGAGAATCACGGCTCCGCCGATCGCGGCCCAGCGCGTCGGCTTCTCACCGCGCACGAGCGCGACCCAGAGCGGATTCAGGATGGGCTCGATTGTCGCGATGAGCGACGAGCGCAGCGCAGGCAACATGTTCACCGCAGCCGCATAGAGCACGTACGCCATGCCAATCTGGAAGACTCCAAGAAACGCGATCGTCGCCCAACCCTTTTGCGAGATCGACTGCACGACCTCTGCGATGCCAGGCGTCTGCACGGCCGTGGCCACGAGGCACGAAGCGCACGCGAGGGCGTTGCCGAGCACCATCGCCACGAGCGGTCCCGTCCTCGCGGGCGCCTCTTGTTGCGGAGCCCTTGCGTGGTCGAGTCGCATAAGGAGCGGCACGCCTGCGAACCCGACGCCAGAGACCATGGCCACGAGATCGCCGATGCGTCCCGCGCTCGACACGCGGTCGAAGAAGAAGAGCACCATCCCGAACGCGCACCCCGCCGTGGCCGCGATGTCAGCTCGGCCGACCCGCTCGCGAAGGAGCGGCCACGAGAGCAGCGCGACGTAGATCGGACCCGTGTACTGAAGGATGATCGCGTTCGCGGCCGTCGTCAGCTTCGCCGCGATCACGAAGCTCACGACCATTACCGCGTAGGAGAGCGCCGCGCCCCACACGAGCGGCCTCCGTACGGTCAGCATGATCTCCCGCTTGCTCCCGAACGCGAGCGCCAATGCGAGGACGGGCAACGCGAATGCGCTTCGAAGCCCTGCGAGCGCGAGCGACGGCACATCCACGCTCTTCACGCCGAGCCCGCCCGTGCTCCACAGCACCGCCGCGAGAACGATGTAGAGCGTGTAACGCATGCTCGGTCTTATCGCGTATGCTGCGCGCCGATGCGACCCTTTGTCGTCGTTGCGGCGTTCGCGGTCGCCATCGCGGTGTGGCCGGCGTCAGTCCGCGCAGACGTCGACGGTGGGGATGGCGGTGATGCCGCCATCGAAGACGCCGCGGCTAGCGATTCGAGTGTGGAGGACGCTGCGACCATGGACGCCGCGACGACGGACGCGTCGACCGAGGACGCGTCGATGGATGCCTGCACGACGCCATGCACGTGCGTGCCCTGCACCACGCGACCCGATACTGGCGACGATGAGGTTCTGGGAGAGCCTGACACTGCGGCATCGGGTGGTTGCAGCTGCGAGACGCAAGGCACCTCCTCGCCGCTCGCCTCCGCGTGGCTCGTCGCTGTGATCGCCGTCGTGTTGCGAGCCCGAACCAGGCGCCGCTCCTGAAACGCACGCGCTGGCTGCTCGCTGCGGTTGCGGTCGACCTCGTACACGTTAGCGTCGCACACGCGTGTGGCGTGAGCGCTTCGGGGGCACCCGCGGGCATCTGCGATGCGTCCGATGCGATTGACGACAAGGCCGCCGCTGCGCGCAACCGAATCGGGGCGAGCTTCGGCTACACGAGCTCCGTGCTCCTCTTCTCGGACGGGCTCCGCGCACCCACGGAGCGAGACACCGTGATGGTGTCGTTCGAGCACCCGATGCGTGACAAGCGCGGCTCTCGGTGGACGCTCGAGTTTGGCGCCGGC
>Ga0302324_100011689_pt1 | contig 17985 bp, 15 predicted proteins | sample Palsa_T0_1_FD_201949 | JGI IMG/M metagenome (GOLD analysis project Ga0302324, IMG submission 201949) | Peat permafrost microbial communities from Stordalen Mire near Abisko, Sweden - Palsa_T0_1 | ecosystem: Environmental > Terrestrial > Soil > Palsa > Peat permafrost | place: Sweden: Abisko... | reverse complement strand
GCAATGGCTCAGCCCCTCGGGCGAATACCGTCAACCGCTCAACATCATCATGCCGAGGTGCTAGTACCGCACCACGACGACAACGTCGCCTTCATGGCGGGTCTGAGTCACCGCTACGTCGTTACCATGGCGTTGCAGCAACACATCGGCCGACCCGCGGTTCAAACGCAGATTGCGCAGATGCAGCCGGTCCATGAAGTCGGGCAATATCGGGCGGTAGAAGCGAATCTCTCCGGTGGATTCCAATAACCGGAGTCCCAAAGCGGCTTGCAACAGCGCAAACACCGTGGCGCTCGCCCAAGCCTGCGGGGAGCAGGCTACCGGATACTGCGTCGGGGCATTGTGCTGACGCCTCAAGAAGCCGCAGAACAACTCCGGCAAGCGCCGCAGATCCATATAGCTCGCCGCATCGAAGATGGCGGTGCAGATCTGAGCGATGGCCTGTTTATGGCCATAGCGCGAGAGTCCGAGTGCGATGAGTCCGTTGTCATGCGGCCACACCGAGCCGTTATGATAGGCCATCGGATTGTAGTGCGGCTCCGACAGCCCCAGGGTGCGAATACCCCACCCGCTGAAACAGGCGGGTCCGAGCAAAGTCTGTGCAACGCGCTGCGCCCGCTCCGCGGATGCGATTCCGGTCAGCAGCACCTGGCCGGCGTTCGATGACACCACCCTGCACGGCTGCTTGGCGCCGTCCAGCGCGATCGCATACAGCGACAATTCCTCGCACCAGAATTTGGTCTCGAAGTTCAGGCGCAGCGCCTCGGCCTGCGCTTGCAGGCGTTCTGCCTGCGTGCGATGGCCGAGCGCTGTTGCGAGCAGCGATGCATGGTGTTTGGCGCCATAGACATAGGCCTGCACTTCGCAAAGGGCGATGGGCCCCTCGGCGTAGCGTCCGTCCCGATGGAACACCGCGTCCTGCGAATCCTTCCACCCCTGGTTGGCCAGGCCCTCCTTGGTCTGACGGTAGTACTCGACGAAGCCGTCGCCGTCGCGATCTCCGTAGGTATCGACCCAGGCCAGCGCCGCTTCCGCGTTCGGCCACAGCTCGCGTATCGTGTCGAGATCGCCGGTGCGCGAAAAGTATTCGCCGAGCAGAAGCACGAACAGCGGTGTCGCATCGACGCTGCCGTAGTAGCGGCCGAACGGTACTTCCCGCAAATTGGCCATTTCACCGTGACGCATCTCGTGCAGAATTTTCCCCGGCTCGGCGTCACGCTCCGGTTCGATGGCGGTGGCTTGCGTCGCTGCCAGAAATTTCAGCACACCCCGGGCGATGCTCGGGTCCGCCCACAGGGTCATGAGCGCCGTGATAATCGCGTCGCGGCCGAAGGGCGTGCTGAACCAAGGCGTGCCGGCGTAAGGGTAGGGCCCCTGCGGCGTATCGGTGATCAGCATGTAGAGGTCCGATACCGCACGGCGCGCAATCTCGTTGAACACCGAATTGGAGCTGTCGATACTGGCCGCACGCGCGCTCGACTCGCGCAGCGCATGACGCGAGGCACGCATGCCTCGATAGAACACCCGGCCGTTCCACTGGCCATCATCCGCTTCGGGCACGCCGACCCGGACGAAGATACGCCGTGCTTGATTCGACTTCAGCGTCATCTCGAACGCAGCGCGCGTGGTGGTCAGCGTCCGCGGCGCGGGATCGAACTCCAGATTCGTTACACGCTCGAGTTTGTCCAGCCCCATGTAGCGCAACGCGACCTTGCGATCGCTGCAGCGTTCGGCCGAAGTGGTGCCGCGCGCGGCGCGCCGTTCACCACGCACCTCGAATAGATCGGCGAAGTCGGACCCATACTGTAGAGCAAGGCGAATGCGCAGCGGCCGATCGCTGAAATTGCGCACCAGGAGACGTTCGTAGCAAGCGCCGTTCCAGACGAACTTGATTCGATGCAAGTGGATCTGCTCGCGCCGCAACGCGATCTGCCCATCGGCCAGCAGATCCGGATTGCTGAGATCGGCGCTGAACATGGTGTTGTCGTCCTGAGTATTCGAACTCAGCAACAATGGACGGGCTTCTTCGAGCAGCAGACTCAGCTGCGACAGAATCCGGGTATCGCGGTGATACAAGCCTTCGGAGCTGCCGGGCTCGCTGCCGATGTCGCCGCGATGATCGAACACCGCGAAGGTGTCGCCGTGCTTCAAGGTCCGGGTGCGCCGCTCCTGCAGCGACGCACTGGCGGCGATATAGAACTGCGGTACCGAGGTTTCGTCCGCAGCGGTGGAATCTGCGGGTGAGTCGGAAGGTTTCACTGCATCGGCGATCGAAGATGATTTCACGTGCCTATTCCTCGTCATCACGCTTTAGCGCGGAGATTGGTTGCAGAAATTACAAAGGAAAACCTTTTCGAATTGATTCTTTGCAATCACTGAGAGTAGGTTAATCTCAATCCGTTCCGTTCATGCAAACATTGGAACCGAATCGATTTCAACACATCCAAATATTTGTCATCACCTCAACTCAAGGGAGACCCGATCATGAAAATTGCACAGGTGGCACCGTTGACCGAGGCGGTGCCCCCAAAATTATACGGCGGTACCGAACGTGTAGTCGCTTATCTGACAGACGCATTGGTCGAACTCGGACACGATGTGACGTTGTTTGCTTCTGGCGACAGTCAGACGAAGGCGACGCTTGCGCCGATATGGCCGCGAGCACTGCGCCTCGATCCGGGCGTGAAGGATTATCTGGCGCCCGTGTTCATGCAGTTGGAAATGGTGGCGCGCCGCGCGCATGAATTCGATGTGATTCACGCCCATCTGGACTATTTCGGCTATCCATTGCTGCGGTCTATCGACGTGCCTTCGGTGACCACGCTGCATGGCCGCCTCGATATGCCCGAATTGCCGCCGCTGTACGGCGTGTACGGCGACATGCCGGTGGTGTCGATTTCGGACTCGCAGCGCAGGCCGCTGCCGCAGGCCAACTATGTGGCGACGATTTATCACGGTCTGCCCCAACATCTGCTGGCGAAGGGTTCGGGTGCCGGCGGCTACCTGGCTTTCCTTGGCCGCATTTCACCGGAGAAGGCGCCGGATGCGGCGATTCGTATCGCTGCCAAAGCCGGCATGCCATTGAAGATAGCCGCGAAGGTCGATCGCGTCGATGAGGAATATTTCAAGACCACCATCGAACCGCTGCTCTCGCTCGGACAGGTCGAATTCATCGGTGAGATCGGCGAGCACCAGAAGAGCGATTTTCTGGGCAATGCAGCCGGGCTGTTGTTCCCTATCGCGTGGCGCGAGCCCTTTGGCCTGGTGATGATCGAAGCGATGGCTTGCGGCACGCCGGTGATTGCATTTGAAAACGGGTCGGTGCCCGAGGTTCTCGAGGATGGCGTCACCGCTTTCATCGTACAGAATGAAAGTGAGGCGGTGGACGCGGTGCGCAAGATCGGCCTGCTCGACCGCGATCGCATACGTGCGGAGTTCGACCAGCGATTCACGGCGCAGCACATGGCACAGAACTATCTGAAGCTGTATTCGCGGCTTTCGAAGGCGAGGAGGGCCGGAGCGGGCGCGGGCGCTGCCTAGCTGCGCCGAAACCGGCGCCTGCACCTACGCGCGATTCACCCCGCGCGCAGCCTGCCGCTTCAATCCCTGGTAGCATTGCCGGCAACGATGCCGTGCAATTCGGCAAGGGGGATGAAAGGTGAGTTGGCGAGGATGGGGAGCATTTGCCGCGCTTGGCATCATCTGGGGCATCCCGTATTTTTTTATCAAAATATCGGTGCAGGAGCTCTCGCCCGTCGTCGTGGCTTTCGGCCGGGTGACGCTCGGTGCCTTGATTCTATTGCCGATTGCGTGGCGCAGAGGTGCGCTGCAGTCCTTGGGGACACACAAGGCGGCAATCTGTGCGTTTGCAGTGGCCGAGTTCGCCGTTCCTTTTTCGGTGATCTCGCTCGGTGAACGTTGGATCGGTTCTTCGGTGACCGGAATCCTCATCGCGATGGTGCCCTTGTCGATCGCGCTGATCCAGCGATTCTTCGGCGTGCACGAGCGCCTGGGCTTGTGGCGCATTCTGGGTCTCGGGTTGGGGTTGGTCGGTGTAGTCGCCCTGCTTGGATTCGGCACGATCGAAGGACCCCTGGGATGGGCCGGGGCCGCCTGCATGCTCATTGCGACGCTGGGCTATGCCATTGGACCTCTGATCATCCAACGGCACCTCGGTGGGCTCGACCCTTTCGGTCCGCTTGCCGCGAGCTTGGCCGTAGCCAGCATCGTGCTGCTCATTCCGGCCTTGCTGACCTTGCCCACGCGGATGCCGTCGGCGCCGGTCCTGGCATCCGTGGCGATGCTGGGCCTGGTATGCACGGCCCTGGCGATGCTGCTCATGTTCTATCTCGTGGGTCACGCCGGTGCCTCCCGCGCATCCGTGATCACCTACATCAATCCCGTCGTCGCGACATTGCTCGGCGTGTGTCTGCTGCACGAACGGCTAGGGTGGGGCGGAATCCTCGCCTTCGTGCTGATCCTGCTGGGCTCGTGGCTCGCCACCCGGGGAGCCGCGATCCCGAGCAGCCGGTCCGTTGAAGCGGCGGCCTAGACCCATGCTCGGTCATCCGACATGACGCAGTATCCGATCTCGGCAATACCGCTGTGGATGGAGAACGCTGTGATTGCGCCGCCGGCCACGCGGGAATTGCCCGCCCGCGTCGATGTGCTCATCGTCGGTGCCGGCTACACCGGCCTCTCCGCGGCTCGCGAGACGGCAGCGGCGGGACGTTCCACGCTGGTGCTCGAAGGCGGTGCGCTGGGTGCGGGGTGCTCGAGCCGCAATGGAGGCCAGGTGGCCTACAGCATCAAGCCGTCCTTCGCTGCATTGAAGGCGAAGCACGGCGCGGACGTGGGCTTCAGGATTTGCCGGGAAGGCTTCGACGCGGTGGCGTATCTGCGCTCGCTGGCCCGGGAGATCGACTGCGGCTGGCGCGAAGACGGGTGTTTTTTCGGGGCGCATACGGCCAGGCACTTCGAGAGAATGGCGCGGGATGCACAGAATCAGCCGCGGGGACTCGAGCAGAGGATCAGCGTCGTTTCCAGAGCGGAGCAACAGAGTGAAATCGCCAGCGATTTCTATCATGGCGGCTGCGTGTACCCTGATGACGCCTCCGTGGATCCCACGCGGCTGCTGCTCGGGCTGTTGGCGCGCGCGCAGGACAGCGGGGCATCGGTGGTGGACCTTTGCCCGGTTAATGCCCTCAAAGCGACCCGCGAGGGATTCGAGGCGCTGACGCCGCGCGGAGTGATTCACGCCAGACAGGTATTGCTGGCGACCAATGGATACTCGGGTTCCTTGTCCCCATGGCATCGGCGCCGAGTGATCCCCATCGGCAGCTACCAGATCGCCACCGAACCCTTGGGTGCCGACCGGATTCGTTCCCTGATTCCCCGCGGGCGAAACATCGTCGATTCGCGGCGAGTCGTCGTGTATTTCAGGCCTTCGGCGGACGGCGAGCGCATCGTATTCGGCGGCCGGGCGGCGCTGGCTGAGACGGATCCGCTCGCCTGTGTGCCCCGCCTCAGGCGGATGATGGAGCGCATACTCCCCCAATTGCATTCCGTGCGCCTGAGCCACGCGTGGGTGGGGTGGGTCGCCTATACCTTCGATACACTGCCTCATCTGGGGCGGCACGACGGGGTCTATTACTGCATGGGCTATTGTGGTCAAGGTGTTCCCCTCGCGCCGTATTTCGGCAGCCGGATCGGGCAGCAGATGCTGGGACTTGTGGAGGGACGCACCGCTTTGGACGGGCTGCCCTTCCCATCGCGGCCTTACTATCACGGGAAACCCTGGTTTCTCTCACCGTCGGTGTTCGCCTATCGCTTGGCCGACGCCATGGGTATTTGATCGAGACGCGACGTGATGAAGCCACCCACCTACTCTGCGCTACCCGAGCACTTCTTCGCACGGCTCAAGCCGGCGCCGGTCGCGAAGCCGCGGCTGCTGAGATTCAATTTCGCCCTCGAACGCGAGTTGGGGCTCGGTATCGGCGATCTCGATGCGCAAGCGCTGGCGGAAATATTTTCCGGAAACCTCGTGCCCGAGGGAGCTGAGTCCATTGCGATGGCCTACGCCGGCCATCAGTTCGGTCATTTCGTTCCGCAGTTGGGCGACGGCCGAGCGCTCATGCTGGCGGAAGTCGTCGATTGCGCCGGCATGCGCCGCGACATTCAGCTGAAGGGTTCGGGCCGGACTCCTTATTCGCGCGGCGGCGACGGGCGTGCCGCTCTCGGGCCGGTGTTGCGCGAATATCTCGTCAGCGAGGCGATGCATGCGCTCGGCATACCGACGACGCGTGCACTCGCCGCGGTTGCGACGGGCGAGTCTGTTTTTCGTGAAGCAGCGCTTCCGGGAGCGGTATTGACGCGAGTGGCCGCCAGCTTCGTGCGCGTGGGTACGTTTCAATACTTCGCCGCCCGAGACGACGTCGAGGCCGTTCGCAGGCTCGCGGACTACGTGATCGATCGCCACTATCCGCATGCCAAGTCCGAGCCGTCCCCTTATCTGGCGTTGCTGCGCGCGGCCGCCGAGACCCAAGCATCGCTCGTGGCGAAGTGGATGCAGGTGGGCTTCATTCACGGCGTAATGAACACCGACAATATGGCGGTGTCGGGCGAGACCATCGATTACGGTCCCTGCGCGTTCGTGGACGCCTACGATCCGGCCGCGGTGTTCAGCTCCATCGACCGACAGGGCCGTTACGCCTACGCCAATCAACCGCATGCCGCCGTGTGGAATCTGGCCCGATTCGCCGAAACGCTGCTGCCGATCATCGATGCGGACGGGGATAGGGCGGTCGCGCTCGCGAGCGAGGCACTGACGGTATTTTCGACACGCTTCGCGGACGAATCGCAGGCCGGAATGCGCCGCAAACTCGGCCTGTCGGCGCACGAGGAGGGAGATGCGGCGCTGGCCGACGATTTGCTCGACGCGATGCATCGCAATCAGGCGGATTTCACGCTGACCTTCCGTGGGCTGTGCGAGGCCGCCGAGCGGGAAGCGGCGGACCCGCGTGTACGCACGTTATTCGTGAATCCTCGTGACTATGACGAGTGGGCGGTGCGCTGGCGGGCGCGTCTGGCGCGAGATCCATTGGACCCGCGGTCCCGCGCGGCGGCGATGCGTCAGACCAATCCTGAGGTCATTCCGCGCAATCATCGCATCGAGCAAGTCATCGAGGCTGCCGTCGAGCGCCAGGACTTCGAGCCCTTTGCCCGGATGTCGGAGGTGCTCTCGCAGCCGTATAGGCTCGGCGAGGGATTCGAATCCTATGCCGACGCACCGCAGCCCGCGGAGCGCGTCCGGCAGACGTTTTGCGGCACCTGAGGCGGGCTTCGCCAGATTGCCCGGCAGGCGGGCCGAGACCGTAGTATACGAGAGGGCGTAGCGCGGCTCTTTTGCAATAAAGTGCACGCCGCTCCGGTCTTAATCGAGGAGCGTACAACCGCAGAGCATATAAGAATGACTGTAGTGCTATTGGTATTTCTAGGCGGTGTCCTGACCATTGTGAGTCCATGCATACTGCCGGTACTACCCTTTGTATTCGCCCGGTCCGAGCAGAGATTTCTGACCAACGGACTGCCCCTGCTCGCCGGGATGGCGGTTACTTTCGCCGGGATCGCCACGTTGGCCGCCGTGGGAGGCGCCTGGGCGGTTCGTGTCAATCAGTACGGACGCATTTTTGCGCTCATCTTACTGACGGCATTCGCGGCGACCCTGTTGTCGCGACGGCTGGCCGACGCGCTGGCGCGTCCCTTCGTCGCCTTGGGCAATCGATTGGTTCATTCGGCGCCCGCGGGCGCGTCGACTCTGGGGCCTCTTCACGCACTTCTTCTCGGAGTGGCGACGGGATTGCTGTGGGCACCCTGCGCGGGTCCGATCCTGGGCCTGGTGCTCACGGGCGCCGCGATTTCAGGGCCGAACCCGCGCACCACCTTGCTCTTGTTCACTTATGCGGCGGGCGCCGCCACATCGCTGGCGGTCGCTATCTTTGCCGGCGGGCGGGTATTTGCCACCCTGAAGAAATCGCTGGGCGCAGGCGAATGGGTGAGACGGGCGCTGGGCGCCGCGGTGCTGCTCGCCGTGGTGGCCATCGTGTTCGGTTGGGACAGCACGGTGTTGACGCGCTGGTCGCTTGGGGGCACCAACCAGCTGGAGAGCTCGCTCATCGGCAGCATCAATCCGGCAGCCGCGCCGCAGAACGCCAGCATGACGATGGCCATGCACGATTCGGCATCCGGCGGCGCCATGATGATGCAGGCCAAGCATTCCACGGGTTTGCCCGTCGAAGGGGACCTCCCTTCTCTGAGCGGAGCCACGTCCTGGCTGAATTCCCCACCCTTGTCGGCGGAGAGCTTGCGCGGCAAGGTGGTGCTGGTCGATTTCTGGACTTACTCCTGTATCAATTGCCTGCGCGCGTTGCCCTATGTAAAGGGCTGGTACGACAAATATAAGGATCATGGGCTCGTGGTCATCGGCGTCCACGCGCCCGAGTTTGCCTTCGAGAAAGATGCGGGCAATGTGCATCGCGCCGTTTCGGACCTGAAAGTCACCTATCCGGTCGCGCTCGACAATGACTATGCCATATGGCAGGGATTCAACAATCAGTACTGGCCGGCGCACTACTTCATCGATTCTCAGGGGCACATTCGTGCCCATCATTTCGGTGAGGGCGGCTACGATGAATCCGAAGCCACCATCCGGCAGTTATTGACCGAGGCGGGGTACACCGGCCTGCCGCCGGCCGGCATTGAACCCGCGAGGGCCGTGGGCGTGCAGGCGGCGGCCGATGAGGCGCATGTCCAATCGCCGGAAACTTATGTGGGATATCAACGGGCCGAGAATTTTGGTTCCGTGGGTGGTTTCGCGCAGGATCGCCCCAAGCTCTATGCAGCGCCCGGCGCACTCACGCTGAACCAATGGGCCTTGGCCGGGACCTGGACGGTGGATCCGGAGAAAGCTGTGCTGGGTGCGGCGCCGGGGAAAATCGAATTCCGCTTCCTTGCTCGCGATCTGCACCTGGTATTGGGGCCGGGCGGCGGCAAGCCGGTGCGTTTCCGCGTGCTGTTGGATGGGGCCGCACCGGCTGCCAGTCACGGAGCGGATACCGATGCCGATGGCCAGGGTGCGGTCACCGAGCAGCGTTTGTATCAGTTGATTCGGCAGTCGGGCGATGTGCGGGAGCATGTCTTTTCAATCGAATTCCTCGACCCCGGTGTCCAGGCGTATTCGTTCACCTTTGGATGAGGACCACCATGCTGTTCAAGAAAATGTCATCAATCGCGCGGCCGGCCGGCGAAGCGGTGAGCCGCCGCGTCTTTATCTTCGCCGGACTGGGCGCAATGGCGGCCGGTGGCTATGGCTTCCGGTCCTCGGCTGCGACGCTGTCGGCGCCGGCGCCGAACCAGGACGTGTCCGTCGAGCAATTCTCGGCGGCAGGCAAGAGCGAGGGAATCGTACGCATGCCCAAGGTCGTGAGGAGCGAAGCTCAATGGCGTACGCAGCTGACGCCCTCGGCTTTCGGCGTCACACGTCGAGCCGATACCGAGGCGCCGTTTTCCGGAGAGTACGACCACAATCATGCTGACGGCATCTATCGTTGCGTGTGCTGCGATACCGCGCTATACGATTCCAAGACCAAGTTCGATTCGGGTACGGGATGGCCGAGCTTTTGGCAGCCGATTTCGCACTTGAACGTCGTTAAAAGCGCCGACAGCAGCTTTGGGATGGAGCGCGACGCGATCGCCTGCCGCTTGTGCGACGCGCATCTGGGGCATGTATTCGATGACGGGCCGAGGCCGACTGGGTTGCGTTATTGCATGAATTCGGTGGCACTGCACTTCGTGCCTCGCGCCTGAGAGATCACAAATTATGGACATCATGAAACTACGAACTTCTTTTTGGACTGCGGCGGTTGCGTTCGGAATGATCGGCGTCTTCGTTTGGCAGTCGCCGCTGTTTGGAGCAGAGGCGCCCGTGGTGATCGCGCCTCCGGCAATCGACAATCCAAAAACGGCGGGACCGCTGCAGACCGCGGTGCTTGCCGGCGGCTGCTTTTGGGGAGTGCAGGGAGTTTATGAACACGTTCGAGGGGTTCGCAAGGTCATTGCGGGTTACGCCGGAGGCGATAGGGCGACCGCGCAATATGAGACGGTGAGCTCCGGGAACACCGGTCACGCGGAGTCGGTGAAGATCACTTTCGATCCGGCCGAGATTTCCTACGGCCAAATACTGCAGATCGCGTTCTCGGTGGTGCACGATCCCACGCAGCTCAACAGGCAGGGACCCGACGTGGGCAGCCAGTACCGCTCCGCCGTATTCTATGCCGATGACGACCAGAAGCGGATTGCGGAGGCCTACATCAGTCAATTGGACCGGTCTCACGCATTTTCACGGCCCATCGTCACTCGCGTGGATCCCCTGAAGGGGTTTTACGCTGCAGAGGGCTATCACCAGGACTACTTGGTCCACAACCCCACCGCGCCCTATATTGCCTATTTCGATATTCCCAAGATCGAAAATTTCAAGCGGACTTTTCCGGAGCTATACAGCGGGCAACCGGTTTTGGCGCAGAATTAGACAACTCGTGACAAACCACTCGTGAAAAAACTCGTCGGCATGTGGTGGGTCCTATGGCTGTCCTTGTGCAGCTTGCCGGGAGTGGCGGCGGACACGGACAAGCCGCCGATCACGGTATTCGCAGCCGCCTCGTTGACCAACGTGCTGCAGGGTCTGGGTGACAGCTTTACCAACGATACCGCCATTCCGGTCAGGTTCTCGTTTGCGGCCAGCTCCGCCCTTGCCCGCCAGATCGAAAATGGCGCGCCTGCCGATGTGTTCTTCTCGGCCGATCTCGAATGGATGGACTATCTGCAGACGCGAAATCTGATTCAGCGCGACACTCGACATGATGTGCTTGGCAATCGATTGGTGCTGATTGCGCCCGCCGACAGCAAAATCAAGCTGGCGATCGCGCCCCATTTTCCTCTCGCCGCGGCGTTGGGGAAGCGCCGCCTGGCTACCGGCGATCCGGCCGCAGTACCCGCCGGACGCTATGCGCAAGAGGCCTTGACCACTCTGGGAGTCTGGAACGAAGTCGCAGATCGTCTGGTGCGGGCGGACAGTGTCCGCTCGGCGCTGGCGTTCGTGGACCGGGGTGAGGCGCCGCTCGGCATCGTTTACGAGACCGATGCCTTGATCGACAAGCAAGTGCGCATAGTGGATGTGTTCCCCGCCAACAGTCATTTGCCCATCATCTATCCGATCGCCCTGACCAGCACGGCGAAGCTCGAGGCGGCGAAATTTGTCGCATATGTCCGCGGGCCTGCGGGCGCGATAGCGTTCAAGGCCTCGGGCTTCACTCCCCTGCACTGAAGGAGTTTGGCATGAGTACCGAAACCCCCGATGGTCTGCGAGTACTACCCAGCAAACACAGCGTGGCGCAGGTGCTGCAGCGCGTGCAATCGTTGGCGCAAGCGCGGGGCCTCACGGTATTCGCGCAAATCGATTTCAGCGGCGATGCGGAACGGTCGGGTCTCACCCTGCGCCCGACGGGACTGGTGATTCTGGGCAACCCGAAGGGAGGGACGCCGCTGATCGTGGCAGCGCCCACGGTGGCCGTGGATCTGCCGCTCAAAATACTCGTCTGGCAGGACGAGGAGGATAGAACCTGGGTGGCGTACAACGACCCCGAATACATTCGAGCCCGGCATGGATTTCCTGCCGATCTGATGAAGAATATCGCCGGCCTCGGCGCCTTGGCCACGGCGGCGGCCGCCCAGGATCAGTAACGCCGTGCGTGGCCGGCGTGCACCGGCGATTCCGCAGAATCCATTTCGGCAGTGCCTTGTCTGATATCGGCGGAGAATGAAGCGCTGCGATCGGATTTTTTGGCCCGGTCGGTGATGCGCCCCCGTGCAGTCAGCTCTTGCAGCGGATAGCGCTGGTCGAGGCCGCCGACCCGGTAGACATATTCGGGAAGATAACCGGTGAGAATCAGACGATAGTTCAACGGCAGATAACCGACGATGCGTTCCATCATGTGGTAGACGAGAGTGGTGCAATTGACCGTAATGGTGTTGTAGAAGCGCGGCGTCCGCACCAGGTCGTTGGCCTGCTCCACGTAGCTGAGGAACAGCGAGCGCATCGCGGAGACCGGCATGCGCACGCGGTAGAGATAGGCGTCTTCGCCGCGGACATTGGTTCGAACCCGGATCACGTCGCGTTCGTCGGCGGCGAGGATGCTGAGTTCGAATTCCTTGAAGAAGCCGCCGATCTCCGAAAAGCTCTCGGTCTTCTCGCGGCGGATCTCCACGGAAAAGACCACCTGCTTGCCGCCGCCGAAGCCGAACGAAATCAGCATGTGCGCGATCGCCGGCACGGTCCAATAGGACACGATCATATCGACCGAATTCAAGCGATCGAGATCGTAGTCGCGCGTTTCCCAGCGCTGCGTATAGTCGGTATTGCTGCGCCAGTCGAAATTGCGCACGTTGTGCAAGGTGACTCGATGGCCATCGACGGTGCCCGTGGTCATTTGCGCCACGTCGTCGGCCCAGACCCGGTCGTTCGACGGCAGTATCGCTCGCCACCAAATCAGCAGGGCGCCGAATGCCGCGACGAATGTCAGGAGGCCGAACGTCACGCGTCCCTGCCACAAGGCCATCACGAAGATCAGATTGAGGCCGCCCCACAGGAGCACGCTCACCGTCTTCAGCGCTTGGCCGCCCGGCTCTTGATACCACAGCGCGAATGCGCCCCAGGCGGCTGAACATCCCACGATCAGAGTGGCCAGCAGGGTCGCTGTGAATCGCAGAAGGCCTGCGGGGTCGAAGGCCATATGCGCTACTGTTTCAGGTACTTGAAGGTTCCCATCGCCTTGGCGATGAGGCGCTGCTCGGTGTCGCGCACTTCGCCGTCGCAGAAGGCCAGGGCGCTGGAGCGGTGATAGACATGCCCCGAGACGATGAGACGTGTACCGGCATTGGCCGGCTGCAGGAAGCTGGTCTTCATTTCCACCGTTACGCCGCCGCCCGCGGTGGGGTCCAAGGATCGGCCGGCGACCGCCATGGCGACGTCGAGCAGGGTCATGAGTACGCCGCCATGGGCCACCGCCCAGCTGTTCAAATGACGGGGGGCGAGGTCGAGTGCGACCACCGCGTGGCCGTTCTCCGCGCTCACGAATTCGACGCCCATGTCCTTGATGAAAGGGATGTCATTGCGAAATGCCTTCATATGGGCTTTATTATCTCACTGTGCCGGGCAGACGGCGGCTCTTCTTCGGAGAGCGTCGGAGCCGCGTCTGTGAGAACCGCGTTTGTGAATGTGAATCAGGAGGGTATGACGGTGAATAATCAGCTGAGGCCGATGGCCCTTCGATTTGCGCTTGCCGGCTTGATTGTCGGTTACGCGGCCTCGTCTCCGGCAAGGGCCGACGATATCCCCGCATCTCTGCAGGTACCGCCGGGCGCAGTATTGACCCAGAAACTGCATGCCGTGGGTGTACAGATCTACAGCTGCGGGGCCGGTAAGGACGGGACCGGCCGCTTCGAATGGGTGTTGAAGGCGCCCGAGGCGGACCTGTCCGATCAGGCGGGCCACAGGATCGCGAAGCATTATGCGGGCCCGACCTGGGAAGCCGTGGACGGAAGCAAAGTGACGGGTGAAGTGATGGCCCGGGCCGACAGCCCGACAGCCAACGCCGTTGCATGGTTGCTGCTGAGCGCGAAGCCGGCGCCGGGAAGCGGAATATTCGCAGCCGTGCGCTTCGTCCAGCGGCTGCACACGGTCGGCGGCACTGCCCCATCGGAGGGGTGCAACCAGGCCTCCGCCGGCAGGGAGGTGCGTGTGCCGTACTCCGCGGAGTATCGGTTCTATCTCGACAAAACCTGATCCCACGGGCTGCCGGCGGGATTTCAGAAATCGGGCCGCCTGCCGATATTCAGCTGAATGATTGTTGCCGAAATCCTGATTGCGGGCTTGGCGCTTCTGGCCGGATGGATGATCTACCGGAGGGCGAGACGGCCGCAAGCGCGAACCGGCGTTGCGCCCGTGGTTCTTCATGCCGCGCCGTCCGAGGCCGCGAGCCCGGGAATCGATGCCTCGAAACTCGAGCTGGCCAGCGATGTCATGGCGGAGCGGCTGTGGCGGCTTGCTTTCGGTACGCCGTCGGTGGCGCCGCCTCTGGTGCGAGCCCATGCCCGAGTCCGTGATCTGATCCACGCCGTCCTGCAGGTCGACGAGCTCGACCCGAACTATTTTCCGCGGCGTCCCACTTTGATGCCGCAGCTCATGCAAGCCGTCAATGATCCGGCGACCGCATCCGACAAGCTGTCGCGAATGATTGCTCATGATCCCGTGTTGACGGCTGATGTCTTGCGCCTGGCGAACTCGAGCCTGTACCGAACCTCTCCCGCGCCGATCGAAAGCATTCAGCGGGCCATCGTCGTGTGCGGAGTGGACGCATTGCGCGGCCTACTGGCCACCGCCATGCTGCGCCCGGTCTTTCGCGCCAGCCGCACGAACTTTCCGAGACTGCCGCGCATGCTCTGGGAGCGCACGGAGCGAGCGGCCCGCGCCGCCGAGCTCTTCGCAGCAAAGACGCACCCCGAGGATCGCTTCGAAGCACAGCTGGTCGTCCTGATGAGCGCGCTGGGCCCGCTGGTGGTTTACAGCGCTGCTCTCGATGGATACTCGCGCGCACCCATGCTCACTCCGAATCCAACCTTATTCGTGGAATTGGTCTGCAGTTTGGGTGCGCAGATGTCGCAGCGCATCGCGCGCGACTGGGAAACCTCCCCGCGGCTCATCGCGGCGTTGCAGAAAGCCAGCAGTGAATCTCTCGCGACCGCGCTTCACGTAGGCGAATTGCTCGCCACTGTCTCGCTTCTCGAATCGCAGGCCGTCATTTCGAGCGATGAGAGGCTCGACATCATGAAGAACGCGGGGATGTCGGATGCTCTGATAGACGGCATTTGGGCGCGCCTCGGCGGCGGCGCGCGGCACGAGACCGAGGGCTAGCACCTCTACACGGTGATGTTGACCCGTCACACGGCCTGGGGGGACTAAGACGCCGGACGCCAACGTAAAGGCAGCAGTTGGCGTCCGGCGTCTTAGTCCCCCCAGGCTGTGCGCATTGGGCCGACGTACATCACCGCGCAGGAGGTACATCACCGTCTAGAGGGAGCAAATCGAGCGCACTAGTCCGGCGGCTGCAAGGTCACCATGGTCAGGGTTCGGCCTGCCAGCGCAGGGCCCGAGTCGGTCCGGTCGATCACCACATAGAAGCTCTTCGGCTTGGTGCGCGGCGCACCGGAAACCGGGACGCTCAGGCTCACGCTGGCGCTGCCGTTCTCGATGTGGCCCTCACGCGGCATGACGGGTGAAAAATCCTGCCCCGGCTTTGCCGTACCGGACTCGGTCCACCAGGTAAAGCTGGCGTCGCCGTGAAGGTTCCCTTTGCGGTGGACCTCGATGCTGGCCGTCGTATCGGGGGCCTGGACGTCGACGGTGTCGGCCGCTAATTCGACGCGAGCCGGCCCCGCATTGGCGCCGCGAGCCGATGCGTCGGCGGCAGAGGTCCGTGCAACCATCGCCGGTTGCGGCTTGGACGTTGCGCTAGCCCGTGCCGTCGTGGACGAGGGGGCGGGAATCGGTGCAGCCATCAAGGCTGAAAGAGCAGGATTCGCGCGCTGCGTCGGCGCCGCTCCGGCGGCCGTGGACGGCGCAGTCTGAGTGGTTGGCGCAGCGACCGGAGGCGCGGGAGGAGCGGCTGCCGCCGGAGGCGGTGCTTGATCGGCGGCCACGGGCCCGGGGGCCGCAGGCAATGTGCGAGCATCCTCGGCCGCGGATCGAGCACGGCTGGTCCATGCGGTGACCTGCTGCTCCAGAGAATCGTAGTTCGATACCACCCAAAAGCCAACGGCGGCCAGCAGCGCGGCCACGAATATGCCGGCCGCCACTCGTTTGACATTGAGTTTCGGCGTCGTCGGCGTGTTCACGATCAGGGGTAATTTGGGCAGCTGACGCGCGGCGCCTGCCAGATCGAACCGGTCCAGCCATTCGCCTACATCCGCTGGGCGTCGATCTCGCTCCCAGCGTAGGCCCTCGCGCAGCACCCCCCACTGATGACTCGTGATTCCCGGCGGACGAGCCGGACGCAAACCTTGCGCGCAGGCTTCGACGGCGGTGCGGTTCGGAAAGGGATGCTTTCCCGCCAGCAGCACGTACGCGACACAGGCGAATGCGAATACATCGTCCCGCGCGTCGGGATACTGGCCTTCGAGCAGCTGACAGCTTGCATAGCCGGGGGTGGCGACCGGCTCTCGCGCCGATTCGCGCCCCACAGTCCATCCGTCGCGGAGTATCTTGTGAGAGGCGCCGAAGTCCAAGACCCGCAATTCACCGCCATTCGTGATGAAGATATTTTGCGGATTAATGTCTCCATGCACGATCCCACGCGAATGAGCATGGGCGAGCGCGGCGCCGATATCGCGCATGATGGCGAGTGCATACGGCCGCGCCAAGGCAATCGTTTTTCTTGCGATCAGCACCTGGCTCAAAAGGGCCCCGTTCAGAAACTCCATCGTGAAGAAGGCGATGTCGCCGTCGCGGTCGAATTCATGGACCCGGACGATGTTCGGATGAGACAGCAGTTGCAGATGCTGAAACTCGCGTTGCAGCTCGGCGAGCAGTTCTTCCCGCTGGGCAACCGCCGAGTGCAGGACCTTGATGGCCAAACGCTGGTTGGTGGTCGGCAGATCGACGCGATACTCATCCGTCGCCTCGAATACAGTGCCCATTCCACCGTAGCCGAGCACGCCGACCACTCGATAGCGGTTGCGTAGCACATCTCCGATGGCTATTTCTCGATGCGCTGCGGTTTGGGGTGCCGCGGATCGAGATCGTGCGAATTCAGGCGCTGCGGTTTGAGATGCCGCGGATCGAGATGGTGCGAATTCAAGCGCTGCGGTTTGCGATGCCGCGGAGGGTGGGGGTACGAATTGGGAGGCTGCGGTTTGAGGCGCCACGGATACAGAGGGTGCGAGTTGGGACGTCGTGGTTTGAGGCGCCGCGGATCGAGGTGGCGCGGATTGGGGCGCTGCGGCTCGCGGCGCCGCGGATCGAGGTCCTGCAGCGCGAGATTCAGGGGACGCTTTGGTCTGCGATGCGGTAACGGGTGCCGTCACTTGGGTGGAAGCCTGCGAGCGTGCTGGGCTCGCGCTCGCGGCCAGGCGCGCTGCCACGGTCGCCGCCAAGCTCGCCGTGACGTCTTCATCTCCGTCGAGCGCCGAGTCTTCGAGCCGGGATTTCACCATGAGGAAGACGTCGGTTTTTATTTTGCCGCGGCGATAATATTGGTCGAGCTGCGACAGGATTTCCCAGGCAGCATCGGCATTGCCGTACACCTGATCGTGCACGGCGGCCAAGAATTCTTCAGTCGTACAGGTCCCGCCGACCAGGGCGTCCAGCCAGGCAAGAGCGGTGCCTTCACTGCTCATCCGCGGCTCCGCCCGTTCGGCCTGCTCACTTCCTGCGGTCATACCACATTCTCTCGATACATTGTAATGACTATGTCACAGAAGGCGGTACTCAGATACTGAAGATTCCGGATCTGCCTAAGTCTTTCATTCTGCTACTGTTATCTCTCTCTCCAGTGAGGGATGGTAGTTGCTTGGTCGAGTGCCGGGTATGCATCCTCTGCACGGTGATGTTGACCGGTTCACAATGTCAGGGGGATAAGAGGCTGGACGCCAACGTAAAGACAGCAGTTGGCGTCCAGCCTCTTATCCCCCCTGACCGTGCGCACTGGCCGACGTACGTCACCGCGCAGGATGCACATCACCGTCTAGAGGGGGCAATCGGGTGCCCTTGGCGGGATGGTGTGGAGCGGTGAGAGCATTCGCCCGAGGGGCTGAGCCGTTGGCCGGCAACTTCTCTTACGTTGGCGGCCCACGGCTCAGCCTGTAGGGGGTATAACG
>Ga0302324_100011688_pt1 | contig 17986 bp, 21 predicted proteins | sample Palsa_T0_1_FD_201949 | JGI IMG/M metagenome (GOLD analysis project Ga0302324, IMG submission 201949) | Peat permafrost microbial communities from Stordalen Mire near Abisko, Sweden - Palsa_T0_1 | ecosystem: Environmental > Terrestrial > Soil > Palsa > Peat permafrost | place: Sweden: Abisko... | reverse complement strand
GCCGGTCAAATCGAGATGAACGCGGCGCAGAAACTCCGCGTCGGTGCTCAGCCCGGCGTGCGGGATGCCGTCATGCTCCATTTTCGAAAAAATGAACTCGTCGATGAAGTTGCGGACCGCGATAGGTTGGGTGTTTGGGTGCGTCGTTTTGGGCGCAATTTCAGCGGTCAGTTTGTTTAGCCGGTCGATCGAGCGCGCAGGGGCTTCGGGGTGCTTTGGCGGTGTTTCAGCGACGAGGAGGGCTGCGAGCCCACAGCGAACTGCTATCCCGAAGAGGGCTTTATTCCACATACAAACTCAGGCAAGCACCAAGGTTTCGCCATTCTGGCGAATCGAAGCCGAAGCGCCAGGGCCGGGCGGAGGCGGGGTTTGCGCCAACAGCGGCACTATGGAGCTCATAATCACGAGGTGACCGACAAGTACCATGAGCGGTATTAAGCCTTTAGTTGTCGCGCTCGATGGCTGCCGACCTCATGCTATCGGCATTAATTATAACGGATCTCTGACAGCGCTTTGAGAATCAGCAGGTCCAGCGTCCCGTGAGGAAGATTTTGCCACCGATTCCGAAGCGCATCATTTCGGGGTGCGGCAACGCCCGCAGCATCGGTCCGCGTACGTTGTAGCGCCCGACGAAAAGATTTGGCGCTATATCCCCCTCGAACAGTTGTTCGCCCTGCTCTCAACGAAGGCGCTTCACTTTTCGCCTCTGTCGGCCATGGAAGACATCGCTGAAGGCCAGTTGCCGGGGCGCGCGTGGGAAGACACCAAGAAGCAGTTGCCGCAAGAGATTCTTGAAGGCCGAGGCAGCATGAACGCGGACGCCATGATGGCTATCAGTGGTCAACCAGCGGAGAACTGACGCCTGCATCAACTGCTGGTACATGGATGGTTCAGACTCCTTGAAGATGTGGAAAGAGTATGCGCCGAAAAACGGCGTAGCCATTCAATCAACCATTCACCGCTTGGCGGCTTGTCTACAGGACAGCGACACGCCCGTGACCATTGGTCCGGCGATCCGTTTCGGCACGAGAAAGAACTTCGTGCGCTCGAAACGGATAGCCCCCTCCGTCACACCCGCGCGTTGCGGCTCGTTCGACGATCGGCGGCGCGTCGTTCCCGGCGACGGAAGGCGGGCGCGTGCGGACGCGAAACGCCCGTCCAGACCCGTCGGGCAGTGCGGCTTCGCGGCTGCCTCAAAGCTGGATCTCGAATGGATAACGCGCGCTTCACACCGGCCCGTTCATCGCCACCTTCCGTTGCGATGCGCCCGCGTTGCGCCCGTCGCCGATGAGCGGCGCGGTGAGGCGAAGGACGAAGGCGGCAGGCCCCGTCCACCGCGCCACTCGCCGCCATCCGGCACGCCCTCCCGCGTCGCGCCGCAGTTCATCGACGAGCGTTCGCGTCCCTGGTCGCGTCGTTCGCCGCTGGCGTTACGGCGTGGAGCATTGGCGGGCACCGCGATGAACATTGCGTTGCGACCCGCCCGCGCGTTGCGGCGCGTTCACTGATGAGCGGCGCGTCGTTGGCGGCGACGGCGGCGGATGAGTATACCGACGACCGTGCGCGTCCCGGGTCGCGTCGCTCGCCTCGGGCGTGCCGGTTCGGCGAGGCGGAGATGGCGACTCCATCTTCACACCGGCCTGCTTATCGCCGAGTGGGAACCGGGATCTTGCGGACTTCCGACCGTCCGGACGCGCCTGCGAGATTGGAAATATCCGAAAGGGTCGGCCATTCGCATACCGTTCTTTACGGCTTCAGCTGCTGTCCGCGGCACTGAGGATGTTGGCACACTGGCAAACCAACTCTGTGAGGCTCTTTGCGTCCTCACAGGACGTGCTGCAGTAGGTCTTACCGTCAGGCGGCGCACAACTGTAAGCGGGGTGTCCACACTTCATCGTTTCATTCATCGGAAGCTCCTTGTCTCAGATGCTGACTTACTCAATCTTATGGTTCGTTTGACTCTGCGGTAAAAACCTACTGGCCAGCCAAGCGACAACGCTATCGAACGAAGCCCGAAACCTCTCGCCTGTCCGAGATAGGACCTGAGGCGGCCACGCCCAGGTAGCTTTCAGTCTTGAGAGCGAACGAGAGTTGCTCCGTCATTGGATTTCTCGATGACGCACTCCCTTGGCCGCCGGTCTACAATGCTTCAAGCAACGGCGCGGCGGCCCCGCACGAGGTGCAGGATCAAAGAAATCACTGCAATAATCAGCAGAAGGTGAATCAGGCCACCCGCGACGTGGAATGCAACAAAACCGAGGAGCCATGCCACAAGTAAGACGACAAACAAGATCAAAAACATACGTACCTCCATGCAAGCGCACGAAAAGGGTGTCGGTCGGCTTGCTCTCGCAATCGCTTGCTAACATTGCTGGCAGCAATCCGAGCGCCAATCGCGAAGCCACGTATTCCAGGAACAATCCGGGGCTGCGGCAGTGTCCTTGACCGAGTGGCGCACTCGAATCGCGAGCATTAGGCTGGTGTCATCGGCAGGTCTTCACGCCTCTGCTGAAAGCGGGGTAAGGCACAACATGCATCTCGAATGACGGTTCCTGCACGTTGCAGCCCCTTGCTCTTGTACGGAGGCAGCATTACGCCACATTCCCGGAGTGATTGTGCAGGGCCGTTACGACGTCGTTGCCCCATGGAAAGCTCACATATTCTCTGCGAAGGGCACGATCGGTTCGAACAACAGCGGATACAGTGCTTTCACCTGCCAACTTGAACAGCAAAGCACCTCTGCTGTTCTTGACCAAACGGCGACCGCTACGGTGACCGAAGGATGTTGTAAAACGGATTTGGAACTGCCGAAGAGGTATTACAGTCAGCGGTTACGTTAGCTGCACCGGATACGATACTATTTCAGTGCGCCGGTGGTGAAAGTGGTAATGCATCCGTCAGCTATGGTCAACTGATCGCAACTCTAGCTAGTAGGTGGTCTTAATTAAAGACGGGGCCGCCGCAGGGCGAAGGGCACCGCAAAAACGCCGGACCCCGCCCGAGATCTGGAGCGGCGGAACTCGTGGTAAGACTTGGCTGAGAGCTATGGCCATGGGTTGAGCAGAATTGGACGAAGGCTTCCCTGTCGGCGATCCTGTTGGTTGGCCAGAAGCTTTTGGGCATCGCTATACTTCAGCGGATGACCATCTGTCTCATTGTATTCAAGTGAACCTAAACCTGCAAAGAGTTACATGTGTTCTACTCCTCTGCGCTTATCATTTGATAGGGAGCGAATGGGGCTGGCCTAGCGATACGCAAGTGAAGAGTGCCGAGCAGATCGCCGTTCCGATGGTCTCTTTGCGAACGGGCTGTTCATCGGCCAGCCACTCGTGTTTACCTGCCGCTGAAATATGTCGTGACAGGAGGATGAGACTATCCGGATTAATCCGGTTCTTCCCTTGTCGTCCCGTACGCGGTACCGTCGCCACGCACTTGTCGTTTTCTACGCCGCCCTGGACGTTAAGTCAGGTTAGAAGCTCCAGAGAAATCGCTCATATTATTTGAAAGCATGAGGACTCGAAGATGATCGGTATCAACACGAAAGCTCGATTAGTTTGCATTGCAGTTACTGTTTTGGCGCCGGCGTTCGCACAGACCGGCGCCTGGACCCCACCCGTAGTGCTCAGCACGGGCGGTCAGGGCTGGGAGGCAGCCGCGGCCATAGATGGGAATGGCAACTCGGTGGCGCTCTGGGATGAGATCACAACCCTTGGCCAGCTTTGGTCACGCTCCAAACCGAGCGCCGGCAATTGGGGGTCCGTAACGGAGGTCTCCGCTGCACTCCAGACAAGCTCCGTTTTACCGGCCGTGCGGATTACCACGGCGGGATTCGCCACAGCGGTATGGAGTGATACCTCCGGCGTTTGGACAGCTGATCGTCCGACCGCTTCAACATGGAATCCGCCTCAGCTTCTGATCCCCGGCGCGTCAAATCCGATTTTCGTGATGGATTCGCAAGGCGATGCCGCGATTGCCTGGACTGTAGGCGACCCACCGGCCACCGGCAGTTCGGTAATGGCCGTTGTGCGGCCTGCCGGGGGAGCCTGGACCTCTCAACAGACGGTCGCCAGCGGCGCGTATGTTTCCGCCGATCATGCAGGCATCGGCGCGGATGGCGTGGTGATCGTGACCTGGGAGGCCTATCATGCAGTTTGCAAAAAGTATTCTTGCGTGCTGAGCGCCTTCGGTCAGCACGCCTCGCGGCAGAATGCAGGCACGGGCGCCTGGGTGGACTCGGGCTTGCTCCTGGGACCCGATGGCGAACCGCATGACGCGCGAGTGGCACTCGATTCCGCCGGGGGGGCGATGCTGGCGGCGGTGAACAGTGCCGGGGCTTACACTTCCACCACCCAGGGCACCTCCGGCGGGACATGGAGCCCGTTCAAAACCATCGTGGATCCCCAGGGCATCTCGATTACTACCGATCTGGCTAGTGACACTGCGGGGCAGGTGACGCTGGTCTACGAGTTCATCGGTTTCTCGACGTCGCAGGCGTTTGCGGTAAGCGGCTCCATTAGCAACAACACCTGGTCGACGCCTGTGATTGTGTCCGGCAGCGACACGAGCCTCGGCTCGATGTATTTCGCTCTAGCTCCGAGCGGCGAAGCGCTGGTGGTCTGGGTGACCGGTACCGCGACTCCGCAGATCCATGCCGTCATCAGAGCTACGGCGACGGGAAGCTGGGACAGTCCGGTCACTGTCTCTGGACCGGGCAGTGAACTCGCGCCGGAAGCCGCCGCAGTGAGCTCCTCGGGAAATGCGATCGTCATTTATTCCGCCTACAACGCCGCCAGCGTGCACACTGAGTACGCCACAAATTATCAGCCATAGAAGTGTATCGGGGACGGGACGGCGGGCTGCGGCCATTCGTGGTGGCTATTCGGTTCGCCGTCAACGTACCGACCTTTTACGACCGGCAAACGGCGGATATGTGGAAGGTGCATTCAACTGTATTCATGTTTCGGACTTGCCCCAATTGCCATCTGAAAAGTAATGGCGGCCGGTGCGCTGGTCGCTCGGTTCGCGCGCCAAAGCGCAACACCCGCATGCCGGTATCGCCGTTGTGCAGTACCTCGCCTTGCGCCGCCTGCCGGAATAACTTATCGCGCGCGGCTTGATAACTTCCGCAGCCTCCTCGACGATTTCCCATTGCGTTGCCGCCGGCAACGGAATCCCAGATGCCGCTCCAACTGTTCCAGGCGATAGAACGGCGTCCCACTACCATACTTGAGATGTCGGCCGCGGTGATCTCCCGAACTTCAGTATCGGTACTTGGTCGCTACGATTCGTTACGATTCCAGCCATGCTTCCAGCAGTATGAACTGTTCAGCCCCAGCGGAGGGGGAGACGCGTAAGGCTGCTGATGCGCAATTAATTGACAAACCTTTTACATCTCCATGACACAAACAACAAGTGCATCTGGTCAACTGAGATCACCTGGCGCAACCTCAGGACCATCTCTTTGAACGCTCACGCACCCCGAACCCGCCATGACGGCACGGATTCTGGGTGCTTTCTAGCCGTCTACAGGATCCCTAAGGAGGATGTCATGCCGAAGCGTAAAAAGCAGGGATTGACTTATGGACTTCTCTTGGGGGCCGCATTGGCCGCCCTCGGCCCCTTGGAGATCTTGAGCTCGAGGGCCTTTGCCGCTGAAAACCCCGTACCCCTGATCAACCAGCCGCTGGTGCCCGACGCCATTGCACCGGGCGGAGAGGGATTCACCCTGACGGTGAATGGCACGGGCTTCGTCTCGGGCGCGGTGGTGAACTGGAACCACAGTTCGCTTGCGACCACTTTCGTCAACGACTCACAGTTAACGGCCAGCGTACCGGCTTCGGACATCGCCGCGGCTAGAACAGCCTCGGTGACCGTGGTGAACCCGAGTCCAGGCGGGGGCACGTCGAATGTGATGTTCTTCGAGGTTACTCCTGCTAGTTCCTCGATCGCACTGAGTGCCCCGCCAGCCTTCGGCGCCGGGACCGACCCCGACTCGGTGGCGGTGGGAGATTTTAACGGGGACGGGAAGCTAGACCTAGCCGTAGCCAACGAGGGCAGCAATAACGTCAGTATACTCCTGGGCAACGGCGATGGCACCTTCCAGGCTGCCGTGGACTACGGCGCCGGGTCGAATCCCGACTCGGTGGCGGTGGGGGATTTTAACGGGGACGGCAAGCTGGACCTGGTGGTGGCGAACCATGGAAGCAATAACGTCAGCATACTCTTGGGCAACGGCGATGGCACCTTCCAGGCCGCCGTGAACTACGGCGCGGGGTCAGCGCCGACGTCGGTGGCGGTGGGAGATTTCAACGGGGACGGTAAGGTGGACTTAGCCGTTGCGAACGAGCTCAGCAACAACGTCAGTATACTTTTGGGGAACGGCGATGGGACGTTCCAAGCTGCCCTGAGCTACGGCGCCGGGATGACGCTGTTCTCGGTGGCGGTGGGAGATTTTAACGGGGACGGTAAGCTAGACCTGGCGGTCGCGGATGCGGTCAGCGACTACGTCAGCGTGCTCTTGGGCAATGGCGATGGGACGTTCAAAACCGCCGTGCAGTACGTTGCCGGGCTCGAGCCGCTCTCGGTGGCGGTGGCGGATTTCAACGGCGACGGCAAGCTGGACTTGGCCGTAGCGAGCGGTAACGTCAGCATACTCTTGGGCAATGGAAATGGGACGTTCAAAGCTGCCGTGAAGTACGGCACCGGGACCACGCCCGGCTCGATGGCGGTGGGGGATTTTAACGGTGACGGCAAGCTGGACCTGGTGGTCGGGGGTGTCAACAGCGACAATGTCGGCGTCGTCAGCGTGCTCTTGGGCAACGGCGATGGCACCTTCCAGGCCGCCGTGAACTACGGCACCAGATCATTTCCTTACTCGGCGGCGGTGGGAGATTTTAATGGCGACGGCAGGCTTGATCTTGCCTTCCCTGCCAGCCTCCTGCTGCAGACCCCCCTTGCTTTGCTTTCGAGCACAAGCCTGAATTTTGGCAATGAGTTGGTCGGGACCACAAGTGCTCCGAACCAGGTGACGCTTTCCAATTCCAGCGGTCTCGCGTTGACCATTAGCAGCCTAGCGGTCACAGGAACTAACGCGGCCGATTTTAGCCAAACCAATACCTGCGGCACGGGCCTCGCGGTTGGCGCGAGCTGCACCATCACCGTAACCTTCAAGCCGACCCAGACTGGGCCACGGACTGCTTCCGTCACCATCACGGACAACGCCGCGGGAAGTCCGCAAATGATCCGCTTGGGTGGCACCGGACTCGTTTCGGGACCGAACGCTACTCCTTCACCCACCAGCCTGACTTTTGCCACGCAGTTAGTGGGTACTTCCAGCTCAGCGCAGCCGGTCACGCTGACCAACTATGGCAAGATGGCGCTCAGTATCACCAGTATCGCCGCGAGCGGGGACTTCAGCCGGACGAACACCTGCGGTTCGAGCCTGGCGGCGGAAGCGAGCTGCACCATCAGCGTGACCTTCAAACCCACGCAGAGGGGAACCCGAACGGGGACGTTGTCGATTACCGATAACGCGGCGGGCAGCCCGCAAACGGTGAGTCTGACGGGCACAGGCACAGTGGTGGAATTCAATCCAACCAGCCTGAGCTTTGGCAGCGTGAAAAGAGCCAGTTCCAAAACGCTAACGACGACGCTGAGCAACACGGGCAGCACGGCGCTTAGCATTAGCAGCATCACGATCACAGGTTCTACTACTTTTTCCCAGACGAACACCTGCGGCACCAGTGTTGCGGCGGGAGGGTCCTGCACGATCACCGCGACCTTCAGGCCATTAGGGATTGGGAGCTTCAGCGGCGATGTCTCCGTCAGTGACAGCGGCGGCGGGAGCCCGCAGCAGGTGTCCTTGTCAGGCTCGGCGTACTAGAGGTAGCTACCCGTTTTGCGGATGAGACCCCCCGATTGCTACGGCGGAACCGCACTTGAGTCGATCTTTGGCAGCCATCTCGCTGAGAGCACTTGGCACCACGATGAGCGAAGCTTGTCTTTTGCCGTGTCAGCACGGCCACAGAACTTGAAATTTGCGGTGGGTGAGCTGGCCCCCCCGAACGGCCAAGCCAGCGGCCGGTTCACGGTCGCCCATCGATGCAACTCTACTTGTGACCAGGCGCGAACATATCGCCGCGCTGGCGGGATGTCGAGCAAAAGGGCTCTACAGCCTGTCTGTAGGTCTGGGTCCGTTTGTAGACATACAGCCTGCCTCTGGCGCGATGGGAGTGTAGTCTGTCAGAACTCGCTTGATCGGTGAATTTGCCCTGCCCAACCACAGTTTGAGTCGGCCTGCAATCGCGCCGTGGTCACCTCAAATCCGTGCCGGTACGTTCATTGAAGCTACGGCGGCAGTGCTGGCACCGGAGCGGGCGATCAAAGGGCTGGTCTCCGCGAAAGGAGCAATGCGGACCGCCCATCGGAATCGGCACCCCAACAAGATCGCACAAATCTGTTCTGAACAGATTACCGATGGTCTACTTGGCGCTGCTCGGGAATTCGCCAGAGAGTCCCGCTTGCGCCGCCGAAGGTTTCCTTCGTCCTAAGCGCTGCCGAAGACGCATGTAAGTCGTTTGCAGGCGTTCAGCGAGTCGTGCGGCATTCGGATCCGCTCGATCGCCGTGGAGGCCTGCCGCTTCGATATAGGCGTCCAGGTGATCTTCCAGCCTGTGGTGACAGGGCATTTCGTGGCGGTTGCCGTTTTTTTCGTAGAGGCGCAGCCACCAGCGCTTTATCTGAATTCAGCAGATCCGTTATGAGCCTCTTTCTCTCAACCGCTCCGGCTTTGAGAATGCGTAGCTCAAGTCCTGAAATCTCCTTCTCAGCCCTGGTCAATGAGGCTGGCTCCGGCCCGCGATTCACGGGGCGGAAGCGTAGAGTGTCGGTGATTGCCCGCCCGCGTATGCCCTCGATGATCATGAAAGCCTTGCTTGGATCGTTGAGGTGCGTTGCCGCCAGCTCAAAACGTCCAAGGAAAACCGAGTCCATCGAACTCGCCAATGAACTCTTAGCGTATTGGTTGGGTGTTGTCGCCAACATCGCCTCGACAATCTCGCTTGCTTCGCCGAACAATCCGTCTGCTATCCGGTATTGTCCTTTCGACTCCTCCACGAGAGCGAGTTGTGTGAGCGACCGCGGCACGAGAAGTTTATCCCCGTTGTTTCGGCTTGCTTCCAAACCTTCCCGCGCCGCTATCTCAGCCTCACTGTACCGACGTTCCTTCAGCAATGCCTTGGATAGCTCGAGATCGGCCTCGCTAATAAGGTTTTGCCCGTTCACCTTCTTCGCTTCCACGACAGCCTGTCCCAGGCGATCGATTGCCGCAGGTCCTTGCCCCATCCTCTCTTCCAGTTTTCCGAGCTCAAGCAAAGCCTGGCTTTCATACCCGAATGCCGATTTACCGCGCGATGTCTGCAAAAGGCTCTCCAGCAGTTCTCTCGCTTCGGAATTCTTGCCAAGGGATCCTAGCGCCTGTGCTTTTCCCGCATATGCCATGGCCGGTTCGCCCAGATCCGGATCGCCCCGGCCGACGGCGATCGCCTGGTCAAACATCGCGATCGCCTGGTCGTATCGTCCGATCTGCAACAAGCCATCACCGATAAGCGTCAGGTATCGAATCTGCCCGCCCAGATCTTTCAACTTTTGTGTCTGCGATAGCGCACCCATGACCCGAAGCGCGCCGGCGCTGTAGTCGCCGTGGAGGAAGCTGATGAGGCCAAGTTCGCCATTCGAGCGGTTGATCCAGGGGGAGTCCCCAAGGGTCTTGGCAATCGATAATGCCTCCGTCCAATCTCTCTCGGCAAGATCCGTGTCGAAGTCCATGTCGACGTCCCCCTTCACGGTTAGGCATCGAAGACGGAGTTGAGCGTCATTCTTCAGCAGGGGGTCATCTAAAAGGGAATCCAGGAAGGTTGAGGTCTCGAAGAGGCCGCGTTTCTGCAATTCTCCGCGAATGCGGCCGATCTGGGCGTACAGTTCGTTTCGCCGGTCGCCGGCTTCGCGGAACATCGGTTCGGCCTTAGCGAAGTACGGCTCTGCTGCTTGCCAATTCTTCAGCCAAGCGAGCCGATCACCCTCCCCGATTAGGCGCGTCGCGTCACTCTGCTGCGCGTTCAGGCTGATCCCCGGCAGAATGAATCCCGTCGATACTGCCCAGACCTGAATCCACCGATACCGCATAGGCCTCCGAGCGCGGTTGCGGTGTTTGACGCCACCGCTGGGTAAATAGTTTCATTGTCTGGCGGAGAGGCCCAAATCCGTGAATCCGGCCGGCGCGTCTGACAGCCCTCACGCTATTGAATTCCAAAGACTTATTCTGCATTGCGCACGCGCGGTCATTCGTCACGCACGGAGCCCCCATACTCCTTCTCGCACACGCTCCAATAACCGCAGTAGCGTCTCGAACACAACGAGCTGTTCCGTCGCGGCAGAAAAATTCCCTCTCGAATTGAATCCTGGACCATCGGATAAACCATTTCTGCGTATTGCCTGTCCTTCTCACTGACGCAGAAACTCTTTTGAATCAGTGCTACGGTTTTTCCCTTCGTCACCGTATCCAGCCGGCAGGCGCCGCTGGCGCCCGGCGTGATCATCGTGTAGCTCGTGAGTTGCAACCGATGATCGTGTGCAATTCCTCTGATTGGCTTGATCGCGCTCTTTGAATCAATGAGCCGCCCCTCGGTGTCGAGCAGATCTACGTATCCCGCAACCTTGACGCCGCCAATGAAGCCCGAGACCCTCGATTCAACCGCCGCCGGCTGAATCACGGGAGCGGCTTCCGCGAGGTACTTGGCGACCATCGCTGTTCCCAATTCAAGCAACTCCATGGGGTGTTCGCCCTTTTGCAGCCTGATTTCCTCAAGCTGTTTTCCCAGCACGTTCTGGAAAGACTCAAGGCACTCCCCAAGCGGGAGATCGCGCGCCGTTTTTTGCTTCTGCCGGAAATTGTGAGCAATCGTTTCATGGAACGCCTTGCCCAACGCAGTCGCGGCCGTACCGGGATCTTTGGTATCGAGAAGATATCGAAACATCCATTTCGCCGGGCAATTCAAGAACTGCGTGACCTGGCTCGGAGACAAAACCTCGGCGAGGAGCACTCCCTGTTCGGTTCCCACGCGACACCTACTTCACGCCGGCCGTGAAGATTCTCAGCCCGATCTCGCGCAGGTCTTCACTGGTGAACTGAACCTCCAGACCGGAGGCTGCTGCATAACGCTCGGTCGCAGCGGCGACATCTACTGCCGCAGCAAGCGACTGCAGCAACAATTGCCCGTGGCTCGTTACCAGAAAGCCTTTGCTGTCGGTGGTTGAGTTCGCACGGTGACCGTTTCCATTTCCGGGAACCGCCGCATCGTTGCGTTGGTGGGACGGTCGCTGGCCGTTTGGCTGTTGAGCGCCCGCTGGAGGATGTGTGTCCCCGCGCTCCCTCGCCGCCACCACCCACTCGATCGTGCGCCGCGTCCCGTTCTTTTTTTCCGCTTTCGTGAGAGTGAACAGTTCGCCTCGTCCGATTCTGAGCTCGTCAATTTTCCTCCTGACGATTGGCGGTACGTACATGACGCGGCCATCGGTGAGCGTGTAAAGCACCTGGTCGCCGTATTGCCCGGTCACTTCCTTCCCGTCGTTGTATTTCAATGCGACCTCGACCGGGACGTTGGTCTGAAATTGCACCTTGTCGCTCATTTTGCGCTCTTTCTCCCGACACGCGGGCGGCCCGTGCCGTAATCCATAACCTTGTTTATTTCTGTTAGTTTTTTCGTTCGTCGGGTCCAGCGTGAACGATTCTCGGGGTGCCCATGGCTCTAGCAATCCAAGGAGTCGCCGACCGGCCGACAAGGCCGAAGCCGTTCCTAAACGCTTCGCGACAAGGGAGGACCGACTTCAACCAAAGGGTATTTCGCGATAACTTCCGGATAGCCGACCACACAGCCAGAAACCTCTAAGTAGGTCGTGCGACTGCGAGTGAGGGCTACGGCAGCGAGGACGTGTGACAATTGCGGAAAACTCGGCACTCGTGCAGCAAGCCTTGACTGTTTGGTAGCCTCATGAATAATATGCTCCTGATTAGCCCAGCAACCCGTTTGTTGCTATTTCGATGGCTGACCTGGCTCCCAGTAGTCCCTGAGTTTGCCGGTTCGGAGGAGGGTCGATGAAACATGTCGTGTTGATCGGTCTTGATCCTGCGACGGTGGACTTTTCGGATCCAGCGCTGCCGCCGGGCATGACCGCAGAGAAGATCCACGCTGGGGTCAAACTCGCGCTGGCCGATTTCGCAGCGCGGGGCTGGCATGCCCAAAACTGCTTCATCAACCCCGACAAGACTGCGGTCCCGACGGTTGAACGCTGCCTGGCCGGTCACGTCTACGACTGCGTAGTGATTGGCGCAGGTCTCCGCCTGCCACCCAGTCGGCTGGTTCTGTTTGAAGCGGTGGTCAACGCCATCCATCGTGCCGCGCCACAAGCGGCCATCGCCTTCAACACCCGCCCTGAAGATAGCGGTGCGGCAGCCGCGCGCTGGGTCTGACACGCGAGTTCGCGACCGGACTCGTCACGGACCGTCTGCGTTAGGCTATCTACCTGTTGAACCAAGTAACGATGAGTCGCACGGGGTTTAGGGTCGCTGTCGGATGACGGCGCATCCGGAAGTTGACGGGTTACCAGTGGCCAGATCCTCCCTGACGGCGAAGGGTTTACCGATCACATAACAGGAACCAAATCGGTTGGTTCGCGAGCGGATTGAGCTGTAGGCGGATGTCCTCGATGGAGGTCCGCCTTGCGGCAAAGTTATGCTTTTAACGGTTGCAGTTCCGGCAACATTATGTTTATCGCGTCAGAACTCGCTGACAAGCGAAATTCACCAGACACGAGAGTTACCGAAGGATTCATTATTCTGCCGCAAGGCTGATTGGTTATTCGCGGAAAGAATATGATTTAAGCGCACGGCAGTTCGCGACGAAGAACCTCATCAATGGGACCCGGCTGAAACCAAAGGTCGCGTTCCACCGGAAACCCGAGCGGGCCTTGAGCGCTCGCAATTTCGGACAGCAGAAAATACCCCCACTCCTCTTCCAGGCCGATCACATATCCGAACAGGAGCCAGTCTCCGTCCTCCTCCGAGCCCTCGGTGATGAACCATTTCCACCCGGCATCGGGCGTGAAGAGTTTAGCGTACACGATCGGCGCACTGGACGGTTCTTGCGAATACAGTGACGGCAAAGTCCTCCTCAATTCCTGGGGAAGCAAATCCATAGATCATTCCTCCTTCCGGAGCGCTCGCCCGCGTGAATCACGCGACGAGCGCCCTTGCGCCTGCGGTTCAGAACAGTGAGAGCTGGGAGTCCGGTTCGACAATCAGCGGCCTCCTTCGGGGCGTCTCTCTCTCAAGCCGGGTCCCAAAAATCAAGCCCTTGGTCGGATCAGCGGCAGCAGCCAATTCATTGAGGGGCGAACCAGTAAGCTCCTCTTCAATCTCTTCCTCGCGGGAAGACGAGGCTGGCAGAAGCCGGGCGTGTTGTTCCTGAACGGCCTTCCACACGCTTGCAGCCGACTCGCCCACTCCCTTCTCGGTCACCAACTCACGCGCCATCGCAGTGAGCACGTCGTCATCGTCCTCGATGCCTGCAGGCCTTCGTTGGAAAACTTGCCCTCCATGGCCAGTGAAACCAGAAGCTTCTTGCCCATCAGCCGAAGACACGACGTCTGCATCGTGTCGTTGTACGTCAGGAAATGGACGACAACGTTCGATCGCTGACCGATTCGCCAGGATCGGCGGCTTGCCTGCCGCAGAGTATAGATGGAGTACCCGGTCTGTACGAAGTAGATTGAGGGCGCCCAAAGCAAGTCTAAGTTATTTGGAATATGTGGAGGCGACCGCAGCCCGCGGCGACCCCGAGGAGGGGCGGCAGCCTCTTTCTTTTTGAAACCAGTTGTCTCCGGTCTGGCCACAGCGATATCAGAACAGCGGGGCTACCAACTCAGCCGCGGACGCGCGTGGCTCGGTGCTCCCGCGAGTTCCGTACAAGCGGATCTCGTTGACTCTGCCGTTGTCGAAACCGGGGACCGAAGCGGCATGATCGGCGACTTCAAGCGCCGCAGCACTTCTTGTATTTCTTGCCGCTCCCGCAAGGGCATCGTTCGTTCTGGCCGGTCTTCGGCGTTGCCCTTTTGATCTGAGAAGTGGGGCCAACTGGACTCAGCCCGGAAATAGCCGAAGCCGGGGCTGTGCTCTTCGCGCGGTTCGGGCTATCGTCGCGAAAGCATGCCCACCATTCCATCTCGGCCACGGTGTCCGACACAAGGCGTCGATGGGGATCGTCTGCGAGTCTAGCGAAAAGGCGATCTTTGCCGAGCGCCAAGTCCTGTTTGACATGTTTAAAGCCGATGTAACCGGGGTCAACAAGACCTTCATCGTAAGCCTGTTTGATATCGTCGAGCAGTTCTTCGGCGTATAGATCGGAGCTATAAGAAACAAGCGTATCCCAGACGTGGGACCACTGCCGCGCCAATTTGCCGCGAAACAAGCTGGCGAAGTAGCTCACGATCTCATCACGGCTCTTTTGTCCTGCGGCCACAAGCGTCACAAGACCACTCAAAGCCGCACCCCTGACCCATTGATCGGCGCTCTCATTCTCGATTAGAGACTGAATGCCTGCCAAATCGCCGCCACAGACGGACGCAAGTACCTGGCCGAGGCTCTCCGTGATGAAGTCACCGCAGAGCGAATACTGGATGTCTTCCGGAAGCAATGCAAAGCGGACCACGAGCGGGTAGGCCCGGGTCTCGCGGAACTGCGCCAGCAAAAACATGGCGTAGAGATGCGCCATGTAATCGCCTTCGGCGTCGATTTGCGCCGCCCGGTCCACCGTCTCCTCCAGAATGCGCAGAAGCTCTGGCGTGATCGCTTCCCGGCGCGCGACGGCTTCTTCGACCGCAGTTCGCGGGAACTTTCCGGTAAATCTTTCGAACCGATGCAGGATTTCGGCTGTTTCCATTGGCGTTTTCTTGCTGCCGCGATTCTCCATTCTCCTACGATCATGGAGGCGATCGTATGCCAGAATATCTTCAGTCGATGCCAACGAAACACACTTGGACCTTCAAGCCCCGGCTTCGTGCCAAGGCATTCGGATGGCAGGGTTCGCATCTTGCCTGCCAGCGGCTAAAGGAGGCCGTCGCGGAGATCAAGAAGGTGGCCAGAGTCGATCCGGTGATTGCCGGTGACGGCGTCGTGAGCTTAATGGAGAGAATCTGGCCGGCCTTCCAAGATATCGATACCTCATCTGGCGCTCTCGGCGGCGCAGTGTACTGGGCTCAGGACGAGTTGTTACCCATCGCCATAGAGGCTCCCGCCGACCGAAAGACCCGCGACAAGTGGCTGGACCGGCTCTGGCAGGCGATCGAGGATGATGGCGTGAACTACCTCTCCCCGGTCGAGGACCGGTGGGGCGAGTTGTGCCGTTCCAGTGAAGTCGCCTCTGATTGGGCGGACCGACTCCTCAGTTTGGTTCGAACGGCTTGGTCCGATCCACGGCCTGGAAACTACATGCGCGGAGCCGCGGTTTGCCTATCGAGCCTGGTAGCGGCCGACCGCCATAGGGAACTGCTTGGGGTGCTGGCGCTTCAGCGATTTCCATTCTGGCATGACCGCAAGTTCGGCGTGCAGGCATTGCTATCGCAGGGCCGCGTCGAGGAAGCATTGGCCTATGCGGAAGCTTCCCGCGGCCTGAATCAGCCGGATCCGGATATCGATCCGGCGTGCGAGAGAATCCTGCTTGATAGCGGCCGAGAGGACGAGGCGTACGAGAAATATGCGTTGACCGCGAATGGCTCTTCGACTGGCCTTGCCACATTCCGGGCGATCGTCAAGAAATATTCCGGCCGCGACCCGAAGAAGGTCCTTTTGGATTTAGCCGCATCGAGCGGCGACGCCGGCCGGTGGTTTGCCGCGGCGAAGGACGCCGGCTTCCTCGATCTCGCTCTTGAATTTGCCAACACCGGCCGCACCGACCCGTGCACGCTTAGCCGCGCATCGCGTGACCTGCTCAAGAAGGATGCCCGGTTCTCTCTGGAGGTGGGTCGGCTCGCCATCCAGCGAATCCTCGAAGGGCACGGCTATGAACTGACCGGCATCGATGTCCTCGATGCATATCATCATTTCATGGCTGCGGCGCTGAGCCTCGGGATCGCTGCCGAAGCTCGCGCCGACGTACTCGCGATTGCGAAGAAACAACCCGGAGCTGCATTCAGCGATGTTCTCATCCGCCAGTGCTCGCTTGCTCCGCAGGTATCGGAAGCGCCGGGAATGAAGCTAGCAACGGAGCAACGGACATGGACAAGACGAAGCCCGACCAGACACTGAGCGGCAGACCCATCGCCAAGCGGATCGTTGCCAAGATGAAGCTGCATTGGCAGCGGAAGGTCGTGAACATCAAGAATGTAATCGTTGGCCACGCCATGGCTGAGGAGCTACAGACGACAGTCGTGAGCCAGAAGGAGCTTGAGGGCTTCCATCCGGCCCATGCCGCCTACGTCTACGCCCAGAACCAGGTGTCGGTCATGTCGGAGCAACTCACTGCCCTGAAGGAGATGGCGCCCTTTGTGGACATCATCTCCAAGGCGGAGGACCTGTACGTGCCGAGCGCGCCGCCGATGAGCCCGTTGACCACGTCCTACTTCACCTGTTGGGCATTTTTCGATGCCTGTGCGGGGCCGGCCAATGAGACTATTGGCACCGTTGTTTTGGATGTCGGCGCCACCTACGGCATGCACCCCGAGTTGTTGCGCTTGGTACGGCTGATTCAGGATTCGCGAATGGGCTTCTACATCCATCGCGGTGGGGAAGGCGACGCGAGCGTTCTTGAGGACCTGGTCACCGGGGCCGTATACCGGGCAATCGTCCCGGCGGGCTACAAGGGCCAGAAGAACGAGAATTGGTACGTCCGTTTGCTTCCGCCGCCGTTCCCCGCAGGCAACGAACATGTAGCCTTCACGACGCCATACATCGTGGTGCACCCGGACATCGGCGAATGGTTGGCCTACTTCCGTCGAACGTTTCCGGCCACGGCGGGCTTCGCCGATTATGAGCGCCATATGAAGTACGGACCAACGAGGGAATACTGGAACGATTTCGTTTTCGAGGCCTACGTGAATCACGACAGAGACGCGATCTATCTCGCCGGCCTTCCCGACATCGCCGAGAGCCGCCCTCATTCCGAGGTTTCCCAAGTGACCGGATGGAAAGGCATAATCGGGCGTTAGCCCGAGCGGAACTGCAGCTATGGACGACTTGGATTCCGAGTGGCGGCGCAAGGGAGCGACCCTCAGCCACAAAACAGCGCGAGAGGAGTTTGGGCTGACCTGGGAGGAAATCGTTCGAGCCATCCGCGCCGGCAAGCTGCAATGCCGGGAGCACTCCATGCATGGCAACCCCTGGCTTCGGTTGCTTCGGCGAGAGGTGGAATCGCTGGTTAGGGAAAGGCACGGCGCCACCTACCTCAAGGACCGTCCGGCGATGACGGAACTCGCGCGCATCAACCGGGAACTGAAGCAGCTAACTAAAAGGCCAGATAGCAGCATTGGAAAAACAGAAATCGAAGCTGATCCCGGGCTCTCGCAAATGACCGACCTTCGCGACTTCGGTTTTCCGGCTGGACTTCAGAACAGCGGGAATTGCGCATCCGCCGGTGGCGCCTCTTTTCGCCGCGGAAGGGGCCGCATCGATGGCGGACGTGTTCCGAATCTCAGAGCTTCCCCGGCCGCCTCGACAGTCGGAGCCGGCCTAACCAGCGAGGGTGTAATCGATTCATCCTCCGCAGCCAGCGTAGGCTCGGGTGCTGGCCTATCCGCGCAATTGAGAATGTTAGTCTCCGACTGAATCTGCCGCCAGACCGCAGCGGCGGATTCGCCGACGCCGTTTGCGGTGACAAGTTCGCGCGCCATCGCAGTCAGCATATCGTCGTCTTCATCGAGCGATTGCAGCCCATCCCCG
>Ga0302324_100011683_pt1 | contig 17994 bp, 12 predicted proteins | sample Palsa_T0_1_FD_201949 | JGI IMG/M metagenome (GOLD analysis project Ga0302324, IMG submission 201949) | Peat permafrost microbial communities from Stordalen Mire near Abisko, Sweden - Palsa_T0_1 | ecosystem: Environmental > Terrestrial > Soil > Palsa > Peat permafrost | place: Sweden: Abisko... | reverse complement strand
GAGCGGATCAGCCCGGGACAGGGAAATGGCGTACCGATCATCGGGGTGGTGGAAGACTTCAACTACGAATCGGTCAAACAGGAGATCGGCCCCCTGATGCTGATGCTTGGCAATTGGACGGGTACCGTGGCAGTGCGGACCAATACAGCCAATATCAAGGACCTGCTCGGCGGAGTCAACAATATCTGGCGGGGATTTGCCCCGCATGAGGCCTTCCGTTATACCTTCCTGGATGAGTCTTTTGAACGTATGTATGCCGACGTGCAGCGGACGGGGAATATCTTCACTTCGCTGGCGATCCTGGCGGTTTGCATCGCCTGTCTGGGTTTGTTTGCCTTGTCGGCTTTTATGGCTGAGCAGCGCCGTAAGGAGATGGGCATCCGCAAAGTGCTGGGCGCTTCCGTAATGGAGGTGGTGGGTTTATTGTCCCGTGATTTTCTGCGGTTGGTGACCCTCGCGGTCGTCATTGGCTCCCCCATTGCCTGGTGGATCATGCACTGGTGGCTGCAGGATTACGTTTATCGGATAACGATGGGCGCAGGTATTTTTATCGGAGCTGCCGTACTGGTAATGGTCATTGCCCAGCTGACCGTGACCTGGCAGGCCCTGAAAACGGGGACGGCCAATCCGGTTGGGGCCTTGCGGTCTGAGTAGGGGCGTTGATATCTTCCAAAACTTCCAGTTTATTCCAGGGAATTATCTCTATGCCATTACTTCCTGATTGAGCGTCTTCGCCGCCAAAGATTATGTAAGACTTGTTATATTTTGTAAGCTCCTGCCAAAATAGGAGGCCTTTAAAGAAATCAGAAACTACTGTCATTCCTGATTTTAATTCCACTGCATAGGCGGAAGAACCATGATCTATTACCACATCTATTTCATGACCACTTACATCACGCCAATAGAATAAGTTACTTCGCAGCCCTTTATTGAACCGCTTTTTGAGTAATTCGTTTATAACATAATTTTCAAATAAGGCGCCTCTGCTTGAGTGATTTATTAATTGTGTGGAAGAATTAATTCCAAGAAGAGCGCATGCAAGTCCTGTATCATAGAAATATAATTTGGGCGATTTTATGATACGCTTTGAAAAGTTATTATAGAATGGGGGTAATAAATGGATTACATAACTTGCCTGTAATATTCCTATCCATGCGCCTATGGTTTTATGGTCCACCCCGCATTCGATGGCAAGATTATTCAGATTTAGCGGCTGGCCAACCCGGCCGGCACATAAGTACAAAAGCTTTTGGAACAAATTTAAATTGGTAATGTTTTTGATCTGCCGGACATCCTGTTCAATATATGTTCGGATGTAAGAAGGAAACCAAAACTGCGGATCAATATGGTCAAAAGTGATAGCCGGATAGCCTCCTGAAAATATCACTTGATTCAAGTATTGGTCCTGATCCGGAATTTTCTGGATCTCATTGTAACAAAAAGGCAATAATTCGAGATAGCTTATGCGACCAGCCAGAGTCTGTGATATGTTTTCAAGCATTAGAAAGTTGTTAGACCCCGTTAGAATGAAGAGACCTTTTTCGTCGCTTTCATCCAATACTTGTTGCAGATAGCTGAATAGTTCCGGAACCCTTTGCGCTTCGTCAATGATTGCTCCGTTTGGCAGGGCTTTCAGGAAACCTCTTGTATCATTCATCGCGGAATGCCTGGTGTCCGGATTTTCCAGGGATATATATTTTTTTTCAGGAAATGTTATTCGCGCCAGTGTTGATTTCCCACTTTGCCGGGGACCTGTAAGTGCGATGGCCTTAAATTGACTGGCCAATTTCCTTAATGTAATTTCTGCATTTCGAAGGATCATGTATAATTGGGAATTGGATTCCCAAAAATATGAAATGAATTTCAATTGATTATTAAAACATCCATTTTACCCTGAATTTAACGATATGGGTGAAAACACCCTTGTTACTTTTAATAATCGACCTTAATTTCCTTTATAGCTGCAACAACCGTACATCGACAGAACCGATTATTTTGGCTTAGATTGTCCCGGTAGCTCAATTGCAGGCACTCTTTTTTCTTATGTGAAAATAGTCAGTAATATCTAAATGTCGATAATGGAAGGAATAAAAATATCATCACTTGCAGAATATATTGAGGTGATGAAAAAAATACAAACTAAATATGACATTTTTGTTTATCGCGGGCAATCTGATTTTACCTGGAAGGCAGTATCTGGCGTTTATAGAAGAATAGAAGAAAGCAAAAAGCTTGCAAAGCTTAAACAAACAAACGTTTCATCCAATGATGTTCTCGATTATTTAAAGGGCAAACTCCATGAAGCACGAAAAAGGATCTCAGCGCATCAGATGCTTGAAATCAAGGAAATGAATGACATTAGCTTGCTTGTGGAAATGCAACACTATGGGGGAGCTACTAATCTAATCGATTTTAGTCTCAATCCTTTAATTTCATTATACTTCGCAAGCATAGGAAGCCCAAATACAGATGGAAGGGTGTTTTGTATTACCTATAGTAACCCTTATAAAGTTCTGTCTGGCCGAAGCGAATTATTAGCTGACCTTTTTCCTTCGCCTGTCGGAAAACTTTATGCATATTCTCCAAGCCATAGCAATCCAAGAATAATTAAGCAGGACAGTATTTTTATTTTTAATGATATTGGTTATATCGATGACTCACTTATAGACCATAATTTTCTAATAAACGCTGAGTCGAAGGTACAGATCATTCAAGATTTGCGAGATATAGCCGGGATTACGGAAGAATCAATATATCCTGATTTTATCGGCTATTTACAGGCAAATAATTTTAGAATTCCTTTTAAAATTAAAAATGCGCAGGATTACTTTGAGCAAGCAGTTCCTTTCCATAGAAACGGAAATTTTATGGAAGCTATTGAATATTACAAAAAATCATTGGAATTAGATTCTGAGCAATGGAAACCGCATCTGGGAATCGCTCAATGTTTAAGGCAGCTCGAAAATTTTTCCGAGTCCGCAAAATACAGTCGAAGAGCTACAGAACTTGAACCTACTCTGTTTATGAATTGGAATGAATTCGCAATAATTAATACCTACCTTCATGACTATACAGAAGCAAAGTCTTCATTTTCAAAGGCAGAGCAATTGATAGAAAACGAAAGCCAACAACAGATATACGCAGGTAACTTCGGTTGGATGTATATGTGTTTTGGCGAGTGGGATCTCGCAAAAGGACTTTTAGAACCTCTTGTTAATGAAGAGAAGCCATATCATCATGCTATAAACCTGGGACATTGTTACCTAATCGAGAAAAACCGTGGCATGGCAATAAAAATGTATTTAATTGCCTACCAAAACTCAAGAACCCCTGCTATGTTCTGGAATAGCATGGATTCTGATTATAGGCATATCCCCCTCTCCAGATTTGATATCTCCAATGAAATATTTAAAGAGATTAAGGATGCGATTAAAGAAAAAACCGGGAAATAGAGATCTTAAGTGTATGCACCCTGGCGATCATTAAAACGATACTGATTAATGCTGATTGGAAACCAGGTTTGGGAAGAATTCATAACAATCGGCGAAGGCATCAGAATTACCCTGGTTGAGACCGGTGGCGACAAATCCCCTCGTTGCTGCCGCACCTGCTGTTGTCGGGACAGTACCGCTAAGAGTAAAGCCTACAGCGCCTGTCCTTGGAGTGCCTTCAAAGGATGATTTTGCTGTCCAAAGGTCCGAAGCGAAATCATATTCCCAGGTAGAAGTGATGTCCGTGCCGTTATCAGAACCCAGCGTAATATATGCTTTGTCGCCGTCAGGTTGACCGAGGATCAGGAAACCGCTGCCGTTGTGGCGAATGATATTTGTGTAGCCGTTATCGAAGCTGGCAGCGTTGGTATTGTAGATATCTCTCAGCCGGGCCCAAGCGATGGTCGAACTGTCGTTAGTGGGTGTAAATCGCCAGAAATCATAGGATAAAACGTCGATGGCCCATTTGTCGCCCGGGGTAAAACCCGTAACGAGATAACCCTGGTTTTTGTAGACGAAGCTGATAGCGCCCGAACGGTTAGAGCCGGGGTAATTAATCTGTTGTATCCAGGTGTTGGCGGTGGGGCTATACCTCCAGACATCTCCGAAATAATTATTACCGTCTGTCCCGGTCAATACGTAGGCTGTGGTATCAAAACTGAAGGCTGCTGCGTCAAAACGTGGATATGATGTGCTCCCGGTATGTATCGAATCTATCGGCGACCAAGTATTGGTATTAGGGTTATAGGCGTAGAAGTCATCGAGTGCGGTAACTCCGTCGTTTGCGAGACCGGATCCGATATAGCCGGTATTGCCGATATTGAATCCGACCGCATTGCTACGGGGTTGACCGGGGAAGGCCTGCATTTGCGTCCAGGATCCATATGCGCTGTCAAGTCCGTCAGGCGTGGAGGGTATCGCAGCAGGGGTATATTTGTACAAGGTCGTCAGCTTCTGTTTAGGTGTCAGCGGGTTTAGCCCGGTCCCAACGTAGGCGAGATTGTTCACTGTAAAGGAGGCGGCTGCTCCAAAAGCGGCTATGCCAGTAAGTGGCGCGCGGCTTAACCAGAGTCCGTTCGAAGTGGTGGAAGATCTGGTCTTGGTACAGGAAAAAAGAATGGCCAGCAGCATCAGGGAGAATAAGGCAATGTTGATCGGTTTCATATAGTTTTGATTTTTCGCTAAAGTATTCGATGGGGGTGGAGTAGGATTGTTAAAATGTATTGCCAGTCATCATTAACCGACAATACACCCAATTTCATATACTAAACGGGATGACAAAAAAGACTGGGACGCATACAATACAACCCGAGCAAATGGCCCGGCTAGTCAAGGAGAAAAATGGTAAAATGGGCGGATTTTGAGACAATTAATAACCATTTTGGTTACAGGCATGCTTGTTTTTATGACCCGTGCCACCAATGCCCAAGCGGTTCTTGTCGATCGTTTTCATAAAGTCCTGATAAGCCCGTATATCCAGGTTACTTTTGTCCAGGGGGACAAGGAAAGCGTCACCATAAATCAAATTATCGTCGACAGCAGTAAATTGCATGTGGAAGTGCACGGCGGCACGTTACGGTTGTATCTGGATGGGGCCAAAGGTATCCCACATAACCAGCAGGATTATACGAGCGATGGCAACCGGCAAAGCCATCACCTCTATCCCAACCATGCAGTGATTGCCACGGTTGTTTACAGGAGACTGGATGCACTTTCCTTGCGCGGGACGGAAACCTATATTCTCCGGAGTCCGCTATCGGCGGATAAGTTTACGCTGCGGGTGTACGGCGAGTCAACCGTAATTTTTACGGAAGCGCATATCTCCAAAATGTATACCACGATCTACGGGGAAGGGAAGATAAACACGACAGCGATTGCCGGGCAGGCAGCTAAGGTCACCGCTTTCGGCGAGGCTGAATTCAGGGTGAATGTTTCTGACCGAATTAAGATTACAGCTTTTGGCGAGGCCAAGCTTCGTTATATGGGTAACCCCGCTATCGTAAAAGGTATTCATATCGGTGAGGTGGACCTGCAAAAACTTGAATAGCCGGAAACTCAGCCGCCGCGCCTTTCCTGGAAATACAGTTTATTCCTATGATCGAGCCGCAGGTTCGTCGTGCGCCTTTTCCTGCACCCGGTTAAACCACTGCGTACTGGCGCGGGAGAAAAGGTAATACAGCGCGATAATCTGCAAGATTGTCTGCAGCAAACTTAGCACTGCTACCAGCATACTCACTTTCATCACGGAAACAAAGGTCAAGGGATAGACGACCAGGCCCAGGAGGAAAAGGACGAGTAAGACGATCCGCGCCCACTTCATACCCAGACCGATACACTTGATCAGAGCAAACGTTATTCCGACTGTCACGATTAGGATAACGACGCTTTGCGCCGGCGCTGGGGTGTATATAGTCGTTGTCAACCAACCGAGCCCCCAGGTGAGGATACCCAGAAATATCCCGGCGTACAAGATATTCTTGGCGGCGACAATGCTGGGTGGCTTATGGAAGAGTGGGGTAGGGGGAATGTGTTCCATGGTTTTATGGGATAAGGTAAGAAAGATTTTCCACCCGCCGTCGCTTTCTCTTTTTCTTGGGATTTGAGGGCCAGCCTTATGGATTCGATGCCATTAGGATTTAGTGTGACGATCGTTTGGATTTTGCGGTCTTTGCTTTTATGCAGCCGGGCGGCGTGGCCATTGGTTTTACCCTTGGGGCGGAACACTGTGCAGGGCCACCCGATTGCCCTCAGTGTCGATAAACAGGGCCATATGCCCATATTCCGGCGATATCTCCGTTTTGGGGACGATAATCTTTCCCCCTGCCGCTTCGACTTTATCGAGCACTCGCTGCACATCGGGGTTGGCGTTCAGATAAACGATGGGGCCTTCGGTCGCGGAAGGTTTATAGAATTCCGGGGCCAGCGCCAAAGCGCCTCCGATGCCGGTCATGGGATCCTCGACGGGGAACATCCGCATTCTAATTTGCGGTGATTCCAGCGGTATCATGCGGACATCGAGGATAGTTTCGTAGAATTTCTGGGCGCGGTCGAGATCGGTGGCCGGCAACTCGAACCAGCTGATGGCATTCTTCATAGTCATTTGTAAAGCCTTTGATCGAAGGTAAGTCAAATTGCATCAATCCGGACTAAGGCTTTTATCTTTTGCCTGCTGCCATGGCAAATGAGAGGTAAAGGCCGGAGAAATGATAAGGTGCGTCGTTCGTCTTTCTATTTTCTGCCCGGAAAATATATGATTTGTTGTATTCCCGGAAGCATCGGTTTCGGAATAGGGAAGGCTAATGCTCAACATCCCACTGTCATGGCGGGGAAACAACATGTCGGCGCCGGTAAGAAAGGTCGATGTAACCGATAGTTCATGCGGGGGGCGGAAGGGGTCGGGTGACGCTGGCTGGGCGCTCATTTTGCTGACCTCTGAAGTATTGGCATTCGTTGAGCGGATTAGCACATCAGTCAGGGTGGCCGGATATCCCGGCCGCTCTGTTCCGGGTATATTTACTGACCGTTTCAAAGAGGTCGTTCGGGTTGAATGGCTTGGAAAGAGAATCGTTCATGCCATGATCCAACGCCTTCTGTTGCATGTCCGGGGAAGCTGAAGCGGTCAACGCGATGATGGGTGTGTCCAAATCAAATTCCCGGATGCAGCGGGAAGCCGTATACCCGTCCATCACCGGCATCTGGAGGTCCATCAGGATAATATCATAGGACCCGGTTTTCACCTTTTCGACTGCCTCCTTTCCATTATTGGACACATCTACGACCGCATTCCATATTTTCAGCATTTTTTCTGCCACCAGTACGTTGAATTCCACATCCTCGACCAGCAGGATCTTCACGCCGCCGAGATCTCCCTTGTGGAAGGATGATTGCTGCGGGTCTTCGACCACGAACCTGTCTCCCTTCCTGAATAATAGGCTGAAATAGAACTTCGAACCCTTACCGGGTTCGCTTTCCACGTGGATATCACTGTGCTGGAGGTTTAGCAGCTTTTTGATGATGGCCAGTCCAAGACCGGAGCCCCCGAACTGGCGGGTGATCTCCGAATTCGCCTGGGTGAATCGTTCAAAGATGATTTTCTGCTTGGAAGGTTCGATGCCGATCCCGGTATCGGTCACGGAGAAGGTAACTTCCACTTCCTCCTCAAGGACCCTGGTGAGCAACACTTCCATGACAATACTGCCGTTGGATGTGAACTTGACGGCATTGGAGAGAAGATTGTTCAATACTTGCCCCAGCCGCAGGTCATCTCCTTTCACATATTCCGGCAGATCATCGTCAACAAGTACCTTGATGCTGTTGCCCTTCTCCTCTGCCTTAATGCGATTGGCCATCTTTATGCCTATGACAAAACGCCGCAGGGAGATATTTTTCTCCGAAAAGAGGATCTTCCCTTCTTCGATCTTCCCGAAATCCAGGATATCGTTGATGAGCATATAGAGGTTATCTGCGGAAATGGAGAGGGTGTTCAGGTTCTCCTTCTGCAATGGAAGGTGCTCTTCCCGGGTAAGCAGATGGCTGACGCCGATAATGGCATTCAGCGGCGTCCTGATCTCATGGCTCATGACTGATAGAAAATCCGTCTTGGCCTTTGCCGCCTGCTCGGCCGATTCCTTCGCATTGATCAGCTCTGCTTCCAGCAATTTGGATTTTTGAATCTGTTCTTCCAGAAACGAGATCACGTTGATGAGGTCGTCGTCGTTGTCCCCGGAATGTACGCTGGCCGATGGATCCAGCGCAAGGATGGCCTTTTTCAGCTTCACGATGGACTGCAGGCGGATCTGGTTCTGCTCGCGCAGATGCAGCGCCAATTCCTGGTATTCCTTTTCACTAACGGAAAAAGCGTGCTCCGAAATCTTCTTATCCCTTTCAAAGCTGCTATAGGAATTATTGATCAGATCCAGGAATTTCCGGACTGAGTCCTGCTCCAGCAATTCTTTTGTCAGCATCCTGGCGGCCTGCTTCTCCAGTAATTTGTGATAGGATGTCGTGTTCATGCGGCAGAATAATACTTATTGGCTCAGATTTCGGAGAATGTGGTTATGGTCATCGTCTGGTTGTGAAGCTCGCAATGAGTGGCCGGGTTGAAAGGGGATATTTCCCCATAAGAATAAAAGCCTGCCAGGCAAGTGCGTTCCCCAAATATTTGCTGCACGGCCTGCACTTCTTCGTCGGTCCTTTCCTTCAGGACCAGCTTGCGGCCTACGCAACTGATGAGTATGGCCAATTCGGGGCAGGTCTCCTCTGCACCAACGATGGAATTTTTGGCGGCGGTAGAAGAACCGTCGATCAGCCGGTCGAAACTGCCTTTCATCAGCCTGACCTTGCTGCCTTGCGGGAGATTGCCGGCAAAACGCATCGATCCTTCGTTCTCATCGATGCTGAGAATGGTTCTGACAAGCAGGTCACTGGACCCCGGCTCCTTTAAAGAAAGCGGGAACAGCAGGGCGGAACCGGGAAGCTCCTCTTTATAAGGCCCCAGGTATTCTTTATAAAGGTCAAGGGCTTTTTTACCGTCGATCTCGTACAGGCTGTTTTTGTCGGAGCGGGTAATGGTCCTTTCCGGGCCGAATTCGTCCCAGCCGCTGAACGAACCATGTCCTACCCTGATACGGTTCCCGTAAAATCCGACGGCAACCACATTGCCCTCTCCGGGTAATTGGTCGAGCCCGGCAAAAGTGTGGCTGAATCTTGGTCCATCTCCCGCAAGTCCGCCGGTCACGGGTATTCTACCCGGATTATTCTCCGCGAAGCCGGTCACCAGTTCGCTCCCGTTAATAAAGGTGCCGTCGGAAATAACAAAAACGGCGCTCAAGCCGTCGGATGATAACTCTTTCATCAGGTGGCTGCCCGTTGAATAACTGCCTGCATGTTCGCTGATATTCGTGGAGCAACACCGGATGCCGGTGGCTTCAAATTCAAGGGCTGTCACTACTATGCTGTTATCACATACCGTTTCGCCGGCGATTTCGCCCGCCGTGGAAGCGCTGACAATCGAAGCGACGGGGTATAGTCTACGTATATAGCCGAACAGATCCTGATCGGTGACCAGGGGTCCACTTCCGAATGCCAATACGAGCTGGGCCTTTGCCGGCTCGAAGCCCTTGGTAGCTAAGATATTATTCCATTGATTATCAATATATTGTGCCTGACTGATTTTCATAATTGAATATTGGACCGCTAAAATTGTTCGCCTTGTAGGAACGCCTGCCTTTCACTTAATATTACAAAATGATTAAATAATCACTATAGATGAGGAATGCCGGAAGACAAATGAGGAATGCCGGAAGACAAATAGACGCTGGGGTCATCGGTAGCCGACAATGATCGAGGAGTAAAATAGGATTTTAGAGTACTCCGATATTGACTATATTGATATCGGTTTTCATATACCAGACTACAAACACATGAGAAAAAAAACTTTTATGGCATGGGCCTGCCTTACGGGCATCCTGTCTGCTTTCTGCATGTCCCTCGATGCCCAGGATACTTCAGCATCTTCTCCGGCGGCCATCTTAAATGGAATGAAATGGCGCAACATAGGCCCTAACCGCGGGGGGCGTTCCTTAGGGATCGCTGGCAGCTCCAAGCGCAGAATGGAATATTATTTTGGCGCCGCAGGCGGCGGACTTTGGAAGACGACAGATGGGGGCTTTACCTGGAAACCTGTTACAGACGGACAGATCTCCTGTTCTTCGGTAGGAGCGGTCGCGGTGTCCGAATCGAATCCCGATATCGTATACATCGGCACGGGGGAGACGGAGTTCCGCGGAAATATCATGCAGGGCGACGGCGTATATAAATCCGTGGACGGAGGCAAAACCTGGAAAAATACAGGCCTCAAAAATACTCAAGCGATCTCGCGCATCCGTATTCATCCGGGCAATCCCGATATCGTATATGTTTCCGCCTTAGGTCATCCTTATGGTCCTAACGAAGACCGGGGTGTATTCAAAACGACGGATGGCGGCGCCACCTGGAAGAAGGTTTTGTACAAGGGCGACCGTGCAGGCGCCGAAGACCTGGTCCTGGACCCCACGAACCCTGACATCATATATGCCAGCATCTGGCAGGTCTACCGGACACCCTATAAAATGTGGGGCGGCGGCGGGGCTTGCGGGCTCTACAAATCAACCGATGGCGGCGACACCTGGACGGAGCTGACGGCAAACCCCGGCATGCCGAAAGGCCCGGTCGGTAAAATAGGGGTCACGGTTTCTCCTGTCGATCCGAAAAGGGTCTGGGCTATTGTCGAGGCAAATGAGGGAGGGCTCTTCCGGTCGGATGACGCAGGCGCCACCTGGAAAATGGTTAATAATGAGCGGAAGCTCCGTCAACGGGCCTTTTATTATTCCAGGATCGTGGCAGACCCTAAAGACAGCAATGGGATTTACGGCCTCAACGTCAATTTCTATAAATCCACCGACGGGGGGCGTACATTTCCCAAGATCATCAAATTGCCGCATGGAGACAACCACGACCTTTGGATAGATCCCACAGATCCGATGCGTTTGGCGGAAGCGGATGATGGCGGCGGCACAGTTTCCTTAGACGGCGGGAGTTCGTGGACGGATGAGGATTTTCCTACGGCCCAATTGTACCATATCATCGCGACGAGTGACTTCCCTTATCAGGTGGCAGGCGCCCAACAGGACAATACGACCATTGCCGTGCCGAGCGAGGATTGGGAATATATGATCACCTCCCGCAACTCTATCAAGCCGGGGCTGGGTTATGCCTATTCGGTGGGAGGGGGCGAGAGCGGTTATATCGCCCAGGACCCCGATCACCCGGACATATTCTATGCCGGCAGCCAGGGCGCTCTCCTGACCCGGTACGACCGCAGCACCGGACAGATCAGGGATGTGCAGGTTTACCCCCGTTTTTTTTCGGGAGAGGAGGCGAAGGTCTTGCCGGAAAGATGGCAGTGGACCTTTCCGATCGTGTTCTCGCCGCTGGACCACAAGCGTCTTTATACCTGCTCGCAGCATGTGTGGATGACGACCAACGAGGGGCAAAGCTGGGATAAGATAAGTCCTGACCTGACCTACGCCGATACGGCCACCCTCGGCGTCAGCGGCGGTGTTATCACCCGGGATATGAACGGCCCCGAGATCTATGCAACCGTATTCGCCCTGGCGCCCTCTTACCGGGAAGTCAATACCTTATGGGCCGGCTCAGACGATGGCCTCGTTCATATCACGCGGGATAATGGGAAAACCTGGCAGAATATTACCCCCCCGGATATGTTGAAGAATACCCGTGTCAGCATCATCGAAGCATCACACTTTAACCCGGGCGCTGCTTACGTGGCTGCGATCCGTTACCAGATGGACGATCGTGCCCCCTATATCTGGAAGACGGATGACTACGGGAAAACCTGGAAAAAAATAATCGCCGGCATCGGGGCAGCGGATTATGTTCATGTGATCCGGGAAGATCTCGTACGCCCCGGCCTCTTATACGCAGGGACCGAGCATGGTTTTTATGTGTCCTTTAATGATGGCGAAAGCTGGGAGCATTTACAATTGAATCTGCCGGATGTCCAGGTATCGGATATCGCGGTCACCGAAAGAGATATCGTATTGGGCACCCATGGACGTTCCATCTTTGTATTGGACGATGTAGCGCCGTTGCGCGAATTCCGGTCTTCCATCGCCGATTCGACACTCTACCTGTATAAGCCTTATTACGCGGTCAGGCATGTGCAGAACGCCGCTTTTCAATACCACCTGAAAGACACGGCCACGGATCTTAAAGTCGAGATCCTGGATGCGGAGGGACAACTGGTGCAAAGCTTCACCGGCATTACCCATAAGTTGACAGCGGACTCTCTTGCCGAAGTGCAGGAAGAAGAAGAATATGGCTATGACAAGCGGCAGCAACCCCCGACTATCAAAACGGGCCTGAATACGTTTACCTGGGATATGTGTTACCCGGCGCCGGCGTTCTTCAAAGGGATCATCCTTTGGGGCGCCAGCCCCTTGCACGGTCCCCTGGCGCCGCCCGGGAATTACCAGGTTCGGTTTACGGCGGGTGGACAGGTCCTTACAAAGTCCTTTGAAATAAGGCTTGACCCAAGGCTGAAAGAAGTGAGCCCGGCCGACGTACAGCAGCAATTCCAGCTGGCGATGATGATTCGTAATGCCACCGATACGGCCAATCAGGCTGTCATCCAAATAAGAAGGCTAAAAGACCTGATCAAAAAGGCCGGACCGGTAAATGCCGCTCATAAAGATCTGTTGGTCCGGCTCAGCAAGATTGAGGAAGAGCTTTACCAGGTAAAGAACCAAAGCGGCCAGGATCCGCTGAACTTTCCCATCAAGCTCAACAACCGGCTGGCTGCCCTGGAGAGCAGTGTGGAAACCGGGGATGCCAGGCCAACAGCCGGCTCCTACCAGGTTTTTAAGGAGCTATCGGCCGAACTGGACAGGCAACTGGCTGAGTTGAACGCGCTATTGCTTAATAAAAAGGTAAACAGCTATCCGATAAGTGGTCCTCCACGGTAGCTTACGTATCTTCAATATCTACTACTAAACTCGCTAACATGAGAAATTTACTGCTATTCACATTTATCCTCGTCTTGCCCGTGATAGGCCGGGCGCAAAAGAAGGAGGCGCCCGCGATGGTCGCTACACCGGTATCAACGGCACAGGCCAATAGCCCGCTGAACGCCTTTTTCAGACCCCTAAAATGGCGGAATATCGGGCCTTTCCGGGGAGGCAGGTCGGTGACGTCCTGTGGTGTGGTCAATAACCCGCAGGTCTACTATATGGGTACCACCGGCGGAGGTGTGTGGAAGACGGAGAACGCCGGGTGGACCTGGATCAATATTTCGGATGGGTTTTTTAGAACGGGATCGGTAGGCGCGGTGGCCGTGGCCGATAGCGACCCCAATGTAGTATATGTGGGCATGGGTGAGCATGCGCCGCGTGGCGTGATGAGCTCTTATGGCGACGGAGTATATAAATCCACGGACGCGGGCAAGACCTGGAAAATGATGGGGCTTGACCTGTCCAGGCATATTTCGGCTATCCGCATTCATCCGCAGAACCCGGATATCGTTTACGTAGCCGCGCAGGGAGCGATGTATGGAGCTACGGAAGACAGGGGGGTATATCAGTCGGCGGATGGCGGCCTGACCTGGAAGAGGAGCCTTTATATAGATGAAAATACGGGTTGCGCCGATCTGAGTATGGATATGAACAACCCAAGGATCTTGTATGCGGCCATGTGGGATTACCGGCGCCTGCCCTGGCAGATGCGCAGCGGGGGGAAAGGAAGCGGCCTGTATAAAAGTGTCGACGGCGGACAGACCTGGATCAAAATGGTGAAGGGCCTGCCCAGGGAAATGGGAAAGATGAGCATTTCCGTGTCCGGCGCCAACTCCGATAAAGTGTATGCCCTGATCGAAAGCGATACCGAAAAGGAAGAAGGCGGTCTCTTCGCCTCCGACGATGCGGGCAAGAGCTGGCACCGTGTCAGCAGCGATCACCGCCTGGTTCAACGGGCCTGGTACTATATCGAAGTGTTTGCGGACCCTCAGAATGAAAATATCGTCTATGTACTGAATTCGCCCGGTCTGAAATCCATCGACGGCGGCAGAACATGGTCCAATCTATCGGGTACGCACGGCGATTATCATCAACTGTGGATCAATCCCCGCAACGACAAGAACATGATCATCTCCAATGACGGCGGGGCGGCGATCAGCTTCGATGACGGGTCTACCTGGAGTACACAGAACAATCAGCCTACTGGACAGTTTTACCGCGTGAATGCGGACAATCTCTTCCCTTATCACTTATATGGGGGTCAGCAGGACAACACTTCGGTGATGATCACCAGCCGCAATACCAGGGGCGGAAGTATCGGAGATAAGGACTGGTCCTATTCAGCCGGTGGTGAAAGTGCGTTCCTCGCTTTCGATCCCGACAGCCCGCGCTATATCATGGGCGGAAGCTATCAGGGTACTATCGAAGTACTGGACCGGGAAAGCGGGGAAGGGAAGCCGATAATGATCTCCCCGATACAATACCAGTCCGTCCAGCCCAGGGATATGAAATACCGGTTCAACTGGAATGCCCCTATTATCTGCTCCCGGCATGAACCTCATACCTTTTATCATGGCGGGAACCGACTGTTCAAGACTGCTGATTTGGGAAGGACCTGGGAAGTCGTCTCGCCGGATCTGACCCGGCATGATACGGCGCATATGGGCCAGAGCGGGGTGCCTTACACCAATGAAGGAGCGGGCGGAGAGAACTACTGTACGCTGGCCTATATAGCCGAATCCCCACACGAAAAAGGAGTGATCTGGACCGGGAGTGACGATGGCGCCGTCAGCCTCACCAGGGACGGAGGCAAGACCTGGAGCAATGTTACCCCGGCAGGACTGCAGGAGTGCCTGGTCAATTGCATCGAGATCTCGCCCTTTGACAAAGCGACGGCCTATATCGCCACCACCCGGTATAAGTTCAATGATCTTACTCCCGCGATGTATAAAACCACGGACTACGGAAAGACCTGGAAGAGCATCAATATTGGTATCCCCTATGGCGCCTATACCAGGACGATCAGGGAGGACGATACGCGGAAGGGCCTGTTGTATAGCGGGACCGAGACCGGGTTTTATATTTCCTATGACGGCGGCAACCGATGGCAGGCTTTGCCGCTAAACCTCCCGGTGACGCCGGTCACCGACTTAATGGTCCATCAAGGGAATTTGCTGGCATCCACCATGGGTCGTGGATTTTGGATCCTGGACGATCTGACCCTGTTGCGTCAATTCAAGGGAGTTTTGACGGCGAATGATTTTTTTGCGTATACTCCCGGGGATGCTTATCGCGTATCCGGAGGGAGCGATCTGGACAGGGTGCCCAAAGATGATGAGGAAGAAACGCCGCGGGCAGCGCTGGCAGGAACAAATCCTTCTACCGGGGTGGTGCTGTATTATCATCTGCCGTTTCGACCAGACTCCGCTTCAAAACCAGACTCCGCCTCTACCGTGAAGTTGACGCTGGATATTTTGGATGAGAACGGCAAACTGGTCCGGCATTATTCCAATAAAGAAGATGGCGCTTTTGTTCATTTCCCAGGGGGCCCTTCGCCTGATCCTGTTCTGCCTTTTAAAGGCGGCCTGAACCGGTTTGTCTGGAATATGCGTTATCCTACCGTGCCTGGCGTACCGACGGTATTCATCGAGGGTGAATATGACGGAAGACAAGCGGCGCCCGGGAATTACACGGCCCGCTGGAAGTATGACAGTCTGGAGAGTAACGTTTCTTTTAAGATCCTGCCCGATCCGCGGATTGCCGCCACGGCTGCTGACTATGCCGGACAACAGGAATGGATGGCCAAAACGGAGAATAGTATCCGGGAGATCCATGAGTCGGTATTGCGGATGCGGAAAATAAGGAAGCAGATCAACGAGGTCGTAGAGCTATTGGCTGACAAGGCCGACATGCGGGAAGTGGTGGATAGCGGGAAGAAAATCGCCGCGAAATTATTGAGATGGGAAGAGGAGCTGGTGCAAAACAAAGCGCAGAGCAATGACGATGTCATCAATTTTATCAATAAGTTAAGCGCCGATTATATTTTCCTGAACGGGGAGATGGATGCCAATATCCCTTATATCACCCAGGGACAAAAAGATCGGTATGCGGAGCTGGATGGCATGTGGCAATCGTTAAAAGGCCGGATGAACGCGCTGCTGGATAAGGAAGTGGCGGGGTTCAATGCGTTATGCGGGCAAAAAAGGCTGGAAAAGGTCCTCGTGCCGGATAAGTAGGATTGAAAAAAGGGAGTCTTTAGACTGGATTCGGAGTCTGTTCTGGCGGGCTGCGTCTGTTTGCAAAAACAGGGAAATAAGCTATACCTCGGAATGCTTAGCGTCTGGCCGGCCCGGCAGGGTGCAGGCATCGGTAAGTTCCTGCTCTCAGCAGCGGTAGACCACGCCAAAAAAAATCAATGCGGGTCTATCCGCATCACCGTCATCTCCGTCCGACCCGAGCTGATTGCCTGGTATGAACGGCATGGCTATCGGCGAACCGGCGAGATCGAGCCTTTTCACGCGGGGGAAAAATTCGGCATCCAAAAGCAACCGCTGCAGTTGGTTGTCCTGGAAAGGCTGGTATAAAATCTACTGTCGGCAGTGATCAAAAAATATATGAGGAGGTTTGGTATCTTGGGGTCTATTATACAAGTTCAATGAAAATTTTAATACGAAGCTGCCTGCGGGTATCTTTTTTTTGCGCCATTTGCCTTATTGAAATGCCCGGCGCCTGTTTTGCGCAGGCAATAAAGATAAAAAACGATCCACAAAAGAAAAAGATAGTTTTTGGCAATGAAAAAATACAAATCGCCCTTGACTATGATCAAAAAGCAGCTGTTTCCTTATTGGTTGTAAATGGTCAGAAAGTAATCGAAGGGGATGCCGGGGTGTATTCACAGATTAGTATAAAAGGCACAACTTATTCCACCTTACATCTTTCTACCGATCCCGTCGTACAAGTAAAGCAGGATGCGGTAATCATTACCGGGATACTATATGGAGATGAGGGACTCACCATAAAGGAGAATTGGAGGTTTAGCCTAACAGACAGCAATATTATTTTCGATATGGATCGTGACTTTTCAAAATCGGTTTTGGCGGAAAAAGCCGCCTTTCCGGTTTTTGTATTCCATGATACAACAACCTGGGATGGAGCTTACCAGGATTATGGCGGTCTGGCCTGGTTTTACCTCTTTAATAAAAGATTGGATACTTATGGGGTGCATAGTAGTTCATCGAGATTCTGGAACAGTAAAACGGACAATGGCCTGATGCTGTCCGTGGCGGCGCCGGGGAACCGGGTTGCGATGGATTACAGCCGCACCGCAGAGGATAAATTTGCTTATACCATTGCGGTCTCGCCAATGGAAATGCTGCCGCGTTTCGATTCCGGGACACATAGAAGAAGATTTATCCGGGACAGTGCCGTTGTTTGGGCTCCGTTTAATATAGATGCCGGGAAAACCAGTCAACGGATAACGCTGTCTTACTTCAGTTTTAAGGATCGGTTTGGCCGGGGAAAGTTTGTCGGGATAAATGGGGAACAGGTAAATGCCGTATTAAACACCATTGCAAGGATCGGGGTTATCGATAAGGAACATTTTGGAGGGAACAGCTGGCATACGCCATATGGCCCAATCTGTCTACACGAGCAATATATTGCTCAACTAGGTCTTGCCATAAATGACACGGATTATTTAAATGGTTACCGCGAATGTCTTGACTTTTACCGGGACAATGCCGTTAAACCGGATGGCAGGGTATGGCCGAGATGGGCTTACAGCAATGAAGATATGATGCCGGGAGAAGTCAATGACAAGGGTTTTTACGAGGCGCGATGGGGTTATTTATCAGATGCCAATCCCGATCTGGTCACCAATGTGGCAGAGCTGTATGATCAGACAGGAAATATAGACTGGGTAAGAACCCACCAGC
>Ga0302324_100011682_pt1 | contig 17995 bp, 16 predicted proteins | sample Palsa_T0_1_FD_201949 | JGI IMG/M metagenome (GOLD analysis project Ga0302324, IMG submission 201949) | Peat permafrost microbial communities from Stordalen Mire near Abisko, Sweden - Palsa_T0_1 | ecosystem: Environmental > Terrestrial > Soil > Palsa > Peat permafrost | place: Sweden: Abisko... | reverse complement strand
GCCGACACGGCGTTGTCCGCCTTCGACGTGAACCGCGGGACGGATGTCCTGCTGTGGCTACCCTTCGTCGCCGTCATCGCGATCCTCGGCGTCGTCGCGTGCACGATCTCCGCGGCGATTGTGAGGTCCGCGGGCGTCCGCAACGAATCGTAACTGCCTCGCTGCGCCAGCTGCTGCGGGCCAAGAGCCATGAGCGAGGAGCGAACGAGTCCAGGAGGTCGTGCGACCGCGCGGCACGGTGGGGAACGGTTCCCGCGAGGTCTGTGGGTTAGCGCTCTTGCTCCGTCGGCCGAATGAGCATCTCGTTGATTGCAACGTGGCGTGGACGCGTCACGAGGTAGGCGATCGCGTCGGCAATGTCTGCGGATTGCAAGCGCTCGACGTCGCCGAACGTCTTCGCAATCACCGTTTGGATCTCGGGACGGTTGTGGCTCGTGAGCTCCGTTGCGACGGCGCCCGGCTCGACCAGAGCGACGCGGACGTGCCGCTTCGTGACCTCCTGGCGAAGCGATTCGCTGAAGGCATTGACCGCCCACTTCGTCGCATTGTACGCGCCCGAGCCACTCCGCGCGGTGCGTCCGGCAACGGAGCTGATGTTCACGAGATCGGCGACGCGGCGCGGCTCGCTCGTGGCTGCTTCGAGCAAGTGCGGGAGTGCCGCGTGCGTGCAATGCATGAGCGCGGAGACGTTGATCTGGAGCATACGGTCCCACTCTTCGAGCGGAGCGCCGACGATCGGACCCAACAGCATGACGCCGGCGTTGTTGACCAACGTGTCGAGACGCCCCAATTCCGAAACCGTCCGCTCGATCGCCGTGCGGGCCTGCTCGGCGTCGGTGATGTCGGCCTCGATCGCCAGTGCGGTGGTCCCGGCGTCCCGGATCCGCTGCGCAAGTGCTTCGAGCCGGTCGCGCCGCCGGGCGACAATCGCGACTTTCGCGCCGTGCGCCGCGAGCGCAAGTGCCGTGGCCTCCCCGATCCCCGAGCTCGCGCCCGTTACCAGCGCCGTCGTCCCCGTCAGTATCCCCGCCATCAACGACGAACTTTCTCCAGCCACACGACGAGTCATTGTGGCGTGTTGGGCCACGGGCGGCGCGCCGCCTTCGCTCGAGATCGGGCAGCGGTTGTCCGACGGGCCCGCCGTCATCCACACGCAAGCAACCGGCGGGCGCGATCGCGCCGGCCGGCTGCCTCTTTCCGTAGTCAAGAGCGCTTGATGTCGACAATCCAGAGCGTCGAACGTCGACAATTAAAAGCGGTCGACGTCGACGATCGCTTTGGCAAAGGCGTCCGGGGCTTCTTGAGGCACGTTGTGACCAACGCCCTTGAATATCCGGTGCGCGTACTTCCCGGAGAAGAACTTCGCGTAGGGTGTGCCGTCGGCGGCCGCGCCGTCGAAATCGCTGGCGATCGTGATTGTCGGTACTGCGAGAACGGGATACTGCTGGAGCTTTCGTTCGAGATCGTCATACTTTGTCTCACCCTGCGCGAGGCTCAAGCGCCAGCGGTAATTGTGGATGATGATGCTGACGTGGTCGGGGTTGTTGAAGGCCGCTGCGCTGCGATCGAACGTCGCGTCGTCGAAGTGCCAGTTTGGTGAGGCAGTGTGCCAGATGAGCTTTGCAAACTCGTGCCGGTTTTCATCGTATCCGGCTCGGCCGCGCTCCGTAGAAAAGTAGTACTGGTACCACCACGGGTTCAACTCGGCAGCCGGCGGCAGCGGCTTCTTTTGGGCTTCGAGGTTGGTGATCAAATAGCCGCTGACCGAGACCATTGCTTTGACGCGATCCGGCCAGAGTGCCGCCATGACGTTGGCAGTCCGCGCTCCAATGTCGAAGCCTCCGACGATCGCCTTGTTGATCTTGAGCGCATCCATCAATGCGATTGCGTCGACGGCTGCGACCGACTGCTGACCGTTCCGGAACGTTCCGCTCGACAAGAAGCGCGTCGGGCCATAGCCGCGCTGATACGGCACGATCACCCGGTAGCCGGCGCCCGCCAACAACGGCGCGACATCGACGTAGCTGTGAATATCGTAGGGCCAGCCGTGCAATAGGACGACTGCTGGTCCATCGGATGGGCCTGCCTCCGCATATGCGACGTGCAGAAGGCCGGCGTCGATCCCTTTGATCGAGCCGAACGACACGTGGGCCGCCGGCCGCACCGCGGTCGATAGCCGTGTCTGCTCTGTCTTTGAAGGCTGTGCGTTTGCGAAAGCGATGGTGCCGAGTTGGGTGGCGGCAACGGTCATGGCGGCGCTGCCGAAAAACCGGCGCCGATCGAGGTTGGTCTCTTGCGACATGTGGATTCCTCCCGGTCGATTCGAAGATGTGTTGCAAGCGCTCGCAGCGGAGCGCAGAGTTCACGAGGTGTGTTGGATGTTGAAGGTCTTCTCGATGTATTTCACCCAGGCGTCGTTGATCTGACCCGGGGTGAGCGCTTTGCTGAGGTCTGGGCCGGTTCGGGTCTGTGCGTCGGTGCGGCCGATGATGCGCAACGATCCGTTGCTCATCTTGAGCGCGATGCCGACCGGTCGACAGGTCAGCGCTTCATCGCCGTTCGCGGTCATTTGCGCGTTGGGGAATTCTCCGGCGATAGCCGGCCGGCAGACGTAGGTCATGCTGGGTTGGTCGTCGGCCGCGAGCGCGGGCGCGGGGAAGGCGGAAAGGGAAACCACAGCAAGCGCTGCGACGAGCGGCGCCGCAGTGGCCGCAGGGCGAAGATCCATTCGGTGGGTGCGAGTAGTCATGATCGTCTCATTTCAGGTAGAGTGAGGTGCGAAGCGACGCGTACGAGGTTGTTTCGAAGGATGCGAAGGCTCGCGTTGCTATGAGTCGGATGCCTCGAGAGCAACGGTCGCGACGAGGCGTTCCAGCAGTTCGTCCATGGCCTGTATGAGGGCCATCTTGCCGGTCGCGGTGTAGCGCTCGGCGATCGCTCGCGCGGGGACGTACGCAATGCTGACGGCGCCGTCGTCCTCCCACACTAGGAGCTTGAGAGGCAGATCCAAGCCCGCCAGCGGGACGGCTTGCTGCAACTCGGCGCCCGCCTTCGGACTACCGAAGATGAACAGCATCGTGGGTCGCAGCGTGAGGCCGGCGCCCATGGCCGCACTGCTTTGATCGAGCTTGCAGAACAGCGTCGCGCCGGTCTTGGCGATTTCGACTCCTAGTCGCGTGACCGTAACGCTGTATGGAAATTGGCTGACGCGTACAACTGGCTGCATCGTGCTGCAATGGTAGCCGCTGGTCTCGGACGCGGACAGAAACAACCCGTACAAGTAGCCACACAACTCGGGTAAGGAGCCCGGACCACGTGCCCGGAAAGCCCTCGCCGGGACCGCGAGGACTGAAGCGTCGTGAAACCCGAGGAAATTGCCAACACAGAACCGCCGAGTGCCATCCGGTCGGCGACGGACGCGTTCGGCCGGCTTCTCCGCGAGCAACGCCTTCGCGCGGGGTTTTCACAGGAACACCTCGCAGAGCGAGCCGGCATGAGCGTCACCGGCGTGAGCGCACTCGAACGCGGGATTCGGCGCGCGCCCCAGCGTGCGACGGTCGACCTCCTCGCGAATGCGCTCGGCCTCGGCCATGCCGAACGGGCACAGCTCGAGCAAACCGCGGCTCGTGCCCGCGGACGCGCGGGACAGGGGAAAGAGCTACCCGCTCGTCATCTTCCCAAAGCCCTTTCGTCCCTCGTGGGTCGCGACGACGACATTCCGAATATCGAAGGGCTCCTCGGCAGGTTTCGCCTGGTGACGATAACGGGTTCGGGCGGTGTCGGCAAGACGCGAGTGGCCCTCGAAGTGGGAAGCCGACGGTCGAAGGCTCGAGGGGAGGAGGTCCACTTCGTAGACCTCGCACCGGTCGCCGACGGGACGTTCGTCGCGGCGAAGATCGCCGCTTCCGTGCAACCGGCCGTGACGGACAGTTCGATCGCCGCGGTTGCTGCGGCCCTTGCGGGGCGCCCAATGTTGCTGATCCTGGATACGTGCGAGCACGTCATCGCCGATGCCGCTTTCGCCGCACGAACGATCTTGGAATGCTGTCCGGAGGTCACCGTGCTCGCCACGAGCAGAGAGCGCTTCCAACTCGCGGGAGAGGCGCTCTACCGCCTGCCATCTTTACCGCCGGATTCGGCCGCGAACCTGTTCGTGCAACGTGCTGGAGAAGCCGACCCAGGCGCCGTGTTCACGCACGAAGGTATGGGCCAGGTTCTCGATGTGTGCCGTCGCCTTGAGGGGATCCCGCTCGCGATCGAGCTCGCCGCTGCGCGGCTATCGACGCTCGGCATCGAGACCCTGCTGGCACGCCTGGATGAGCACATGGCCCTCGCCGGCGGGCGTCGTGACCTCCCGCAACGTCAGTACACGATGCTCGCCACGATCGGGTGGAGCTACGAGTTGCTGGACGGGCCCGAGCGCGAGCTTCTGCGGTGCCTGGCAGTCTTTTCCGGTGGATTCACCCTCGATGCTGCCGAGCGGGTCTGCCGGGACCGTCCCGGGGGCGCGACCGTGGGTGTGCTCTCGTCGCTCGTGGACAAGTCGCTCGTGGACGTCGTCCGGAACGCCGATTCCGTGCGCTACCGGCTCCTCGATTCCGTCCGAGCGTTTGCGTTGCGGGAGCTCCGGGGCGCCGGCGAAGACGAACGTGCATTTCGGTGTCATGCCGCCTGGGTTGCCGAGATCGCCGATCATTTCGAGGCCGACGCCGTCCGAATGACGCACGCCGAATTTGCGGAGCTGCTCCCCGAGTTCGACAACGTACGTGCGGCGATTGCGTGGTCGCTCGAAGCTCCCGCTGGCGACGATCGTGCACTCGCCGCGCACATCATCTTCGGCCTGCGCGGCCTTTGGCACATGACCGGGCAACTTGCCGAGCAACGCCGATGGATCGACATGGGCCTCGAACGCATCGACGAAGGTTCCCACCCTCGCGAAGTGGGACAGTTGTTGCGCGCCTTCATTCTGCGCTCGTGGAACGAGGCGACGGTGGTTCCGATGATCGAGCGCGCGATCGATCTCTTCGAACGAGTCGGTGACGGTCGAGCGACCGCCGCGTTGCACTCGACCCTGACGTTCATTTTCGGTACGCTCGGACGGTTCGCCGAGGCCGAGCAATCGGCCGATCGCGCGGCGACGCTGATGACGAGCGAGGGCATGCGCGACACGCTTGTCTATGCTGCGTTCTTGAGCAATCGGGCCGGGCTTCGGACCGACCAGGGGCGGCTCGACGAGGCTCGCGCCGACCTCGCCGACGCAGCCGACATCGCTTCCGGCAAGGATCGCTATTTCGTCGTGAGCCGATGTCTGCCGCGCCTCGCTACGATCGAGTGGCATCTGGGTAACATCCGTCGCGCGATCGAGATTTGCGAAGAGATGCTGGCAAGCGAGTACGGTGACACGCCCGAGGTCGTGATTAGCGCGTTGGAAGCGCTGGTCACCCTTCGGCTGGCGCTCGGCGAGTTCGATGAAGCCGCAGTGGCGGCTCGAAGCCTTCTCGAGCGCACGCAGCGCGACACGGCACCGTGGTGCCACGTCGCGGCAATCGTCGCGCTTCGAGGACACGCCGAAGTCGCGGCACGCCTGGCGGGATTCATCGATGCGTTGTACGCGCAGAGCCTGCTTCCGCGCAACAGGTTGGAGCAAGGGAGCTACGAAATCCTCCGCACCGAGCTACGGCGGCAACTCACGAGCGAGGTCATCGATCTGCGAGGCCGCGAAGGAGCGCGGTTCACCGTGCAGGAGGCGGGGGGCGAGTCGCTACGCGCCCTCGCCTTGACGCAGGACTCGTAACCGCAGGAGCTTCGATCGTACGATGTTCCGGCGTCGGAGGCCGATCGGGTGTCGGCGCTAGGTGTTGCCCGGAGGGTAGGTGTAGACGTCGCCTCCGAGTTCCAGATTCTGCAATTGTCCCTGACCGATAGAATACACGGACTTGCCGCTGCGATCGCACTTTTCGACCGAGTCTCCGCCCAGTTCGTAGATGTGCTCGTCCGGCTTGTCGAAGGCGAACGCAGTCCCCCCGAAGTCACGGCAGTTCAAAGGTTTTCCCGTGCCCCGTTTCGTCGGCGGGTCGCGAAACAAATTGATACCTGAGGTGAGACTACCAATCGCGAGACCGCTGGTGACCCAGGCCCTGATAGCCGAGCTCTGATTGAATCCGCCCAACCCGAGATTGCCATACTCGGTGACGGTCGTGCCATCGTACGATCCAACGGAAAGGGTATCGCTCGGTGCTACGTACACGTACCAGAGAACATCGTTCTTGTCGCACGCGACGGAAAGCGCCGAGTCGATGTTCGCGTCGGGTACGGTGCCGGTCGGGCTCGTCGCGCCCGGTGCATAGATGGCGATGTCCCCATTGCCGCTGTTCGTGTTGAACTGGTTCGCGGCGTAGATGGTTCCGTTCGGGCAGGCAGCGACGGCATTGATGTACTCGCCCGGGTCGTTGAGCGTCTTTGCCGCGGTGTAGGTACCCGGCGCGTAGATGCGGATCGACGAGGGGTCTCCTAGGGCCGCGACATAGAGGTTCCCGCTCGCGTCAATGTCGAGCCCGGTCGGGCCCGTCGTGTCGGTTATCGTCCCGAGGACGGCGCCGTTTGCGGCATCCGCGAACTGGAGAACTTCGTTCCCGAACCGCTCGGAGACGAAGACCGAGTTCGCCCAGCCGTGGCGAGCGTTGGTTCCCGGGCGCAACGCAGGGTGTTGGAGGAGCGACACGGCGTCGACCTGCTGCGGCGTGGCGACGAGCGGTGCTGGCTGGGAGCCGCCGGAACAGCCCGCGAGCGCGAGGCAGCATGCTGTCGAGACCCAGTAAAGGAGCCTGTGCGAGTGCTTCATCGACGGTCTCCGGGACGCATTGCGGCGAGTAACGTCACAGTGCTCGTCGAGTCTGAAGAATCTCTGAACCGTCCGTCCGGCACCGGCCTGACGGTGCGCATCGGCGTCGAAAGCCGGCTCGAGCGCGGACGCCGTGCGCGATGCCAGCTCGTGCGGCCGCTTCACCGTCGTCAGTCTGGCGGTGCGTGCGTTCGAGCAGGTATGATCCCGTCTGCCTCGAGCCAGCGTTCGAGATGGTCAACGTACGCAGCTCCGAACGTGTCGACGAGGCAGTGCCGGTAGATCGCATAGGAGTTGCCCTGGCCGCTCGTTGCGAAGCCCTCGAGGGTGCGGCGGTGAATGGCCATGTAGCCCTCGCGCAACCGCAGTCCCCCGTACACGAGTTCGACGAGTAATTCGCTGGGCGAGCAATTCGTGCGTACTGCAAGCCGCGCTTCGAACCAGCCGTCGATCGCCCGGGGCAGGCGCGCGGACCGAGTAACGCCCATGCCCCCCGAGCCCTTCGCCCTCGGCATCGCTTTTAGGACTCGAAGCGGGGACGAGTTTGCGCGGGTGCCCGTCCCGGGGCGCACCGGGGATCGCGGCTCCGGCCGTCCCGCCCACGCAAACGTGGGTCCAGGCGTGACGGGTGCTGAATATCCGCGCGATACCGAGCACACGGGCAGACGTCCATCGCGAACACTTCGTCGCCGCAGGCATCCTGACCTGAACGGTTGCGCCCGACCACGTCAGCGCGTCGTGAAGCCGGCGCCCGTGTGGCATCCCAGGCGTCTGCGGGCGCCTCAGACGAACGGGCAGAAGACAAGAGCGAAGAGGAGCGTTGCACGAGGCGTCGGCACGCCTACAGTCTTGTCGACAGCGTCAGGCGGACGGTCCGCTTCTCCGACGGATGGAAATGGTAGTCGCCGATCCCCGACCCATTCACGCTCGTGAACCCGGGTCCGCGGGTCCCATCTATTGGGTTGATCGCAGGGTTGTTCGCGTTTGCGGGGTTCGCAGCGTCCTGCGGAAGCCACGAGTTGTAGTAGTATTCGATATCGTCTTCATCGGCGTTCAGCAAGTTGTAACACGCCAACGTCCACTTGATCCCGTGGGGTAGCTTCGCAGTGAACTCACCGTTCAGCAACGTCGAGGGTGCGGACACCGCGTCCCCTTGCGTGTCGAGGACGCGAGGCCCGAAATACCGGACCCGCAGGCTCGCCGCGTAGTGCGGCTTGTCGATGGTCGCCCCCGCGGCGACGACCGCATTGAGCGACTCCGGCACGCCCGTGCCCTGGTGAAGCGGATCTGCCATGAATCGCGCCGTTGCGGTGGCGAAGTCGGCGTCGTAGGTCAGCCAGGTTGTGGGTCGCCAAAAATTCGCTAGCTCGATTCCCTTGCGCATCGTCGGCCCTCCGATCGCCGTCGTCCCGTTGTCGCCGTCGAAGATCAGTTCGTTCGCCAGGTGGAGTTCGTACACCGACGCAGTCGTCGTGATCTGCGGCGTCGAGTAGCGATATCCGACTTCCTCGCCAAACGCACGTGCGAGCGGCGTGTTCTGGTACACCGGGGCGCCCGTGGGGCCGAAGGGCCGATTCGTTTGCGGGTCGTCGACGCCGATGATGCTGCGCGCGTCGTTCGAGTGGTAGCTTCCGCCGAAGTCCAGATAGAACTCGGAATTCTTGGAGGCTGTATACGCCGCAGCGAGCTTCGGATTGAGCATTGCGGACGTCGCGTACCCCGAGTTCGCGGGGTTGTACGCGGCGACGTCGAAGTCGAACACGTCGAGCCGTACGCCCGGCGTCACGCGCAGACGGTCCCCGACGTGCAGCTGCGTCATTCCGTACGCGTATATCGATCGTTCGACGATGTGATCGTCGCTGAGGGTGCCGTTCGGGTAGCGAATACGGTCGTTCGTCAAGAAGAGACCGTTCTCGGCGATGTTGTCGTTCCGCAGGCCTGCTCCGAGCGTCGTCTGGGCTCGATGCCCATCGAAGCTGCGCGAGAGATCGAACCCGGAGATGAACCGATTGTCGAGCTGTTCGCGCTGATCGCCGCACGCGAAGGTGTAGACGGGCTGTGCGACGCTGTGAACGGGTGCTCCCGCGGGAGCAGTATTGTACGCTGGGCAGTACGACAGATAGTTCGAGGTATGGTGAGCCGCGGGGTACGGGTTGCACGACACAAATGCCGGATTGCAGGTCACCGGGTTTGCGGTCTCGTTATAGTAGTCGCTCGCATCGAGGTAGTAGTAGGTAAAGTTGGAGAAGAGATCGAGGAACGTGTGGGCAGCGTACACGTTGTACTTCGTGAGACCATTTGGGTCCACGTGCGCGAACTGGGTCGAGAGCGCGTAACGATAGGTGTTGCCGCCGTCGCTAGGGTCGACGTACCCGAACCGGCTGATCACCCCGTCGTCCACGAGCCGCTGCGGAATCTGGTCCGTTGAATCGAATGAGCCGTCGTACGCCATGCCGGTTATCGAGAAGTCATTCGCACCCTTCGTTCGTGAGTAGCGCAGTACGCCGTTGTACTTATAGTACTCGTCGGGTCGCTCGAACGAGCCGTTGTCGTGCAGGAATTCGACCCCGTATAACAGCGTTCCCTCACCTACTCTAGTCGACGCAGCGGTGAAGAGACGCGAGTATCCATAGGATCCACCGCCGATTTCCGACACCGGCTCGATGCTCGTGCGGTAGAACAGATTGTATGCACCTGCCGTGGAGAAGTCGCCCTGATCGGCGTAGTATGGCCCCTTCTTGAACTCGACATAGCTGACGAGTTCCGGGAGAAGCCAATTGATGTCGGAGTAGCCCTGGCCGTGCGCGTGGGACGGCAAGTTCACCGGGACGCCGACGACGGTACTCTCGAGATCGGTTCCGTGATCCAGTTGGAAGCCCCGCAGATAATATTGGTTCGCCTTGCCTTCACCGCTGTGCTGCGAAATGACGAGCCCGGGGATCGCTTCGAGCACTTCACCGGGGCGCAGCACAGGGCGCGTGGCGATCTCTTCCTGACTGATCGTGCCCTGCGAGGCTGCGGCCGCCTTGCCGACGAGGTTCACACTGCGGCCGACGGTCGACACGCGACCGATTTCACGAAGGGGGGACGCGGAGGGACATGGGGTTTCGGCCGGTCCCGGGCTCGGCGACGCAGAGACGCCGCCGGCGGGGGAGGCGCAGGGGGACGGCGTGGGGATTGCGGGCGATAGAGTGGCCGCGAGAACGAGCGCGAGGAGCATGGGCACCCTTCAGGTGGTGGTCTGCGCGAGATCTCGTCCGCATCGAGCGGACCGTGAACTCCGCTAGACTACGCTAGAAGGGGGCGTTTGGATGTTTTCTCCGGATACTTGTCTTCGTTGTAGACAAGATGACGCCGGTACCGCGCGTGCGCTCACAGCGGCGGCGGCGTACACCGGTTGTGTTTGACGCGGCACGTCGCGATGCCGTACGGGCCGAAACCCGCTCCAAACGGCGACCCCGCCACCGGGGTTAGCGCGCCGGTCGTCGCGTCGATCGAGTACGCCGAAACGTTGTTGGAGCCGTCGTTGGCGACGTACGCAAATTTGCCCGTCGCGTCGACCGCCACGCCTTCGGGGTCGGTGCCCGCTGCGAACGGTGACCCCGGTACCGGCGTTAGCCGACCGCTGTTTGGCCTGATCGTATAGCCCCAAACACTGTTGTCACCGCCGGCAACGTAGACGAACGGAGCCGTTGGATCGGCGGCGACGGCAAGCGGGAAACTACCCGCCGGAAATGGCGACCCGCGGACTGCACGCAGTGCTCCGCTGGAGGCATCTATTGCATAGGCGGAGATATTGTTCGAGTTGCTGTTGGCAACGTAGACGAACTTGCCCGTGGGCTCGACCGCCAAGCCCTCTGGATAGCTACCCGCGGCGAAGGGCGACCCGGCTACCGGCGTCAGGGCACCCGTGGCCGAGTCGATCCTGTAGGCAGAGACGTTGCCCGAACTGGCGTTGGGCACGTACGCGAACTTCCCGCTGGGATCGACGGCAACGTAGTGGGGTCCGCTGCCCGTCGCAAACGGCGATCCACTGACCGGCGTCAGCGCTCCGCTCGTTGCGTTGATTGCGTACGCCGAAACGTTGCTGCCGCTCACGTTGGGTGCGTACGCAAATCTGCCGCGAGGATCGATGGCCACATAGTAGGGAGTGCTACCGGCTGCGAAGGGCGACCCGGGCACGGGCGACAGCGCGCCGCTGGACGCATCGATGGTGTAGCCGGAAATGGAATTGGATTTGAAGCCGGCGTTGTCCACGTATGCGAACTTGCCCGTCGGGTCGATGGCCACGCCGACCGGGTCGTTGCCGGCCGCGAACGGCGAACCCGCGACCGGCGACAGCGCGCCCGTAGTCCCAATGGCGTACGCGGAAACGTTCGAAGAAGACGGCCCCCCAGAACCAAAATTCACCACGTAGACATATCCGGCGCCGTCCGCGCGGCCCGCGCTTCCGGGCCAGCGCGTTTGCAGAACCGAGCTTCCATTGGATGCTCTCGGGAGGCCGGCGCTGGTGACGTTCCCTGCGTTACATGCGCTCAGCAAGACCGCGGACGCAAGAATCGGTAGAGATGCCCGTACCCGTTGCATGCTGAACTCCTCCGTTACGCAGCGCACGCCTGTCCTTCGTCTACATTCGGCCTCCGGACTGCCACGATGCCTTCGGCGGCCCCTGCATGCGCTCGGACCCGATTTCCGGGACGGGGCTGTCGTCGCAGACTCCATGCCGCCGAGCCCGATGGCCAAGACCACGGGACAGCTCGAGCCGGACGGCCGAGACCACGCGACGGCTCGAGCCGGACGTGCTTGCCGGAACGAACTCTGGCCCATAGTGTCATAGCCGCAACCTCGGGAAGAGTGGCGCCGCACGATCGGGGGAACGACGCTTCCATGCGGATCGGTATTCTCGGTTCGGGGTTGATGGGTGGCAAGCTTGGGACGCTCTTCGCGCGAGCCGGCCACGATGTCGTGTTCAGCTACGCGCGGAGCCAGGCCAAGCTCGAGCGCCTTGCTCGCGAAGCCGGCGGTACTGCCCGCGCCGGCACGCCGGCTGACGCCGCGAAGGATGCGGACGTCCTCGTGTTTGCGGTGCACTGGTCCCGAACCGACGACGTGCTGCGTGCGGCAGGCGACATCTCGGGCAAGGTCGTCGTGAGTTGCGCCCTGCCGATGAGCGTCGACGACACCGAACTCGTCGTCGCACAGACGTCCTCCGGGGCGGAAGAGTTGGAGCGCAGGGCCGCTGGGGCTCGGGTCGTCTCTGCCTTCAACACGGTTCCGAGCGAGGTGCTGCTCGCCGTGTACGAGGCGCGTGGCAGCGCCATGTCGCCGAGCTTGGTGTATTGTGGTGACGATCGAGCCGCGAAAGCAATCGCTGTGACCCTGATCCGCGATGTCGGCTTCGATCCCGTCGACGCGGGACCGCTTCGCATCGCTCGGTACACCGAGCCATTCGGGCTGCTCGTCGGCCAACTTGCCTATGAAGGCGGAGGCGGCCGGCAGCTGGCGTACCGTTTCCAGCATCTCGAAACGCCGTAGTCCATGACCTGCACGCCACGTCCCGAGCCGTGGTGGCGGCGATCGACGACGACCTCTCGCCGCCGCTCCCAGAACGGTTCTGCGCGCGTTTGTGACGTACGCGGCAACGAGAACGGCCGGGCGCCGTAACGCTCGCCCGTTCTCGAGACCGCCTTCGGCAACGTATGAATCGCCGGGTAGCATGACGAGACCCGGAGGGTCAAAACTGAAACGCTCTGCTTCGGGCGGGACGAGCGTCGGCGCAGCCGATGAGCCGAGCTGCCGGATCCGCAAGACCGCAGAGGTCGGTGGGCATCCGCCGCGCGACGGGCACCCAGTACCGGTTCGAGCCGGTTATTTCGCCGCGCCCACCATGTCGAACGAGCTCGGACCGGTTCCGTGGATCTGGAGCACCGTTTCGCCGCGAGCCATTGCAAAGTGGTGCAGACCAGCCGGTATGACAACGTAACTGCCGGGCGGCAGCGCCTTCATCTTTGAAGCGTCGAAGACGTCGCCGAGACCCACGAGAAGGGTCCCCGACAATACGGTTACGTGCTCCACGTCTTGGTGAGAGTGCGGCCCAAACTTGCCACCCGACGGGAGTTGGAGTCGGACGGTGTACGGGCCCGCCTTGTCCGGGTTGCCCTCGAGGACCGCGATCTTTGCACCAGTCTCCGGCCCGGTTCCCGGAGCCCACGCGATGCTGTCGGGCGTAACGATGGTCGGCCCGGCCGCCGCTGTCGCCGCGGCTGTCGATGTCGCAAGCGCTGTGACGAGCGCGAGGCAAGCTCTCAAATTTATCATGATTTCGCCTTTCGGTGAGGGCAACGCCCGCGACACAAGGCGCCCGAGCGAGGGCGCGGCGCGTCGCAGCAAGGGCGTGACCTAGTTGACATGGCGACTACGATACGGAACACTTGAGTCAGTCACAATAGACACTTTCCCGGTCACTGGAATGACTGTACTGGTCGGACCTCCAGGCCAGTCACCCAGAATGGAGGACACGGTGCTGTCCCTTTCCACTGACAGACATGACCAGAGACCCCTCGTCGAGCAAATCGTAGCCGGCATCAGCCGCGAGATCGACGATCGGCGGTTACGGCCCGGTACAAAACTCCCATCCATCCGCGACCTCGCAAGAAGCCACAACGTTAGTCGGTTCACCGTCGTGGAGGCGTACGACCGGTTGGTGGCGCTCGGATACGTCCGCTCCCGGCGCGGTGCCGGATTCTATACGGCCGCACTCGGGCTCGCGCCAGATCGGCAATTCGCCTTCGTCGACCGCAAACACAACGATGACCTCGTTTGGCTCATTCGCCGCCTGTTGCAAGCCGACGAAGGCACGATCCTCGCCGGTGGCCCATGGCTTCCCAAATCCTGGCTCAACGATGCTGGCATCCGACAGACACTCAGCGCGCTCGGACGCAAGCACGGTGCAAACCTCATCGAGTACGGGAATCCGTACGGATACCTGCCACTGCGCGAACACCTTGCCCTTTCCTTAGCAGAGATGGGGATCGCCGCCGCATCGTCGCAGATCGTCTTGACCAATGGTGCGAGTCAGGCCCTCGAACTCGTGATCCGCAAGATGCTCTCACCTGGCGATACGGCTCTCGTCGACGACCCGGGTTACTACAACCTCTTCGGCAACCTGCGACTCAGCAACGTGCAGATGCTGGGCGTGCCCCGCAATCCGGACGGGCCAGACGTGGCTGTACTCGAACGGCTCGCCGCCGAGCACCGGCCGAAGGTCTATTTCACCCAATCGACCATGCAGAATCCAACCGGTACCAGCATGAGCCCGCGCGTCAGCTTCAAGGTGCTACAGATTGCAGAGCGTCACGACTTCCACGTCGTGGAGGACGACATTTTCAGCGATTTGCAGTTAAAGGCAACGCCGCGGCTAGCGGCACTCGATCAACTCAATCGTGTCATCTACGTTCGCAGCTTCTCGAAGACGCTCTCGGGTAGCCTTCGCGTGGGTTTCGTCGTCTGTTCGCCCCAGTTGGCAAACGATCTCGTCGAAGTCAAGATGCTGACGAGTATCACGAGCTCGCAGGTAACGGAGCGGCTCATCTATCTGATGCTCGTCGAGGGTCACTATCGCAAGCACGTCGGACGCCTCGCGCAGCGGCTGGACGAAGCGCGCAGCAACGTCGTCAGCGCGTTTGAGCGAATCGGTCTCGAGATACTCGCCGAGCCGTATTCAGGGCTCTTTCTGTGGGCGCGCTTTCCGAGCATCAACGACTCCATGGCTTTGGCCGATCGCGCGTCGCGCGACGGCATCCTGCTCGCGCCGGGCAGAATATTTCGCCCGCACTTGGATCCCTCGCCGTGGATGCGAATGAACATTGCCGTTTGCGACGATCAGCGTGTCCTACTTTGGCTCGAGCGCGCGGCGCGCTTGGATGGGAGAGACGTGGCTCGCTGACGCCGACGCCATCGAGCTCGCTCGCGCCGAGGTCTGTGCGCCGGCCTACTCAACCGAGTCGGACGTCCAGGTCTTTCTTTGTGGAAATTGATAGGCTCGAACCCTCGATCGCCGCTAGGGCGGCAGATGCGCTTCGATGAACGACGTGATCCGCTCGAACGAGGCTCGTACGGTGGCTGGCGGCGTCTCGAGGACTCCGGCATCGAAGCGGTGCCCAACGTTCGGATAGACCTGCAGCTCGATGGGGATGCCGGCGGCGCGCGTGGCCGCCGCGAGCGCCTCGCAGGCCGGGGCCGAAACGGTCGTATCTTTCGCCCCCACCTGGATGAGCAATGGAACCTCGGTCCGATATGCAATCGCTGCGCTCGGCGTCGGCGTCCCACCGGGCCAGCTTCCGTACGCGAGTTGACAGTAGCCATAGTCTGCGACTGCAACCGAAATCGGGGGCCGCGCGTCGAGCCTGAACGGCGGAGGACTCGCGGGCGCATCCGCGTCCTGAACGATCGCCGCAAGAACGGCCGTTCCACCGCTGGAGCGGCCGATGAGTCCAATGGCCCGTCGCCTGACGAATGGTTGCTTCGCAAGATAGGCCTGCGCGTCGAGCAAGTCGCGTGCTCGCACCGTACGAGCGTCGATGCGCCAATGATTCTTCCACGAAGAGTGCCGCGAGCGGTAGCTGTCGACGATCAGCGACGCATATCTCAAATCACGCAGGCGTCGCGCCCAAGGCCGTTCCCAAAACGAAAAGCCCTCGATGCCCGCGGTGCCGGGGGATATGATGACTGTCGGGACGCTCGCGCTCCCGTCGGGCTTCGTAAGCTCACCGACCAGGGTCGTCCCGGCTTGCGATGACGGAAGAGTGACGATGGAATATTGTGCGTTTTCCGCGACGAACGCCTGCACGGTCGCGAACGTTGCGCTGGTCGAGTACGTGACGAAATATTCGTGCGCGAACGAGTCGCTGGCTAAGTCGTGGCACGAGTTCTGACCACCGACGATTAGCAGGGGCGTCGGCGTGCGGTAGAGTCCCGCAAATGCGACGTCGCCCTGATGTGGCGCGCCGGTCGAGCCGCGCATGCCGGAATGCGCCAACGAATGGCCGGCCCAGTCACCGTAGTGGCTCGCGCAATTCGGGTCGAACGCCACAGCGGACCGGAACACCGGCGGCCGTGCCACGTCGAGGTCGTACCGTTCGACGATCGTTGCAAGGACGTCCGACGCGCCGCTACCATACCCGATAATCGCGACGTCATCGCTCCGCACGGCCGGCTGGCGTCGCAAGAGCGCTGCGGCGGCGAGAGGATCGCGCCGCACCGCGAGAACGGCGTAGCCGGACTGGACGAGCCGCCGCGTCATGTCGCCGCTTGGGGACGACGGACTTCCGGCGTCGGGATCCACGATGACGACCGCCGGGACGCCCCGAGCACCCGGAGAGATCGCGACCTCTCCGATGCCGCCCTGACCTTGCGCGGGCACGATGGTGGCGGCGAAAATAGCGATGACGACCATCAACGAGCGACCGGCGATTCGAAGCGGGCTCATCTTGCGATCTCCTACACGCGGCCGCCCGTTCGACGTCGGATTGACGCCTTCCCAGCAGAGTGCGAACGCATGCTCGACTCCTGCTGCGCCATGAGGACAGCGCAACGACGGTCACCGTGTCGCCTGTAGCCGCCTTTCCGTGGGAACCCGCGGTTCGTGGCGTACCGCGGGTTCCACGGGCGGTTGGGCGCTGCTACAGCGTTATCTTGAAGACGACGCCGTTGCCCCCATTGTGGGCACCGTACGCGCCACCTTGAAGCGTCGTGCCGTAGAGTGCGCCGTCGTAGCCCATCGTGACGCCGGCTGGGGAATAACCGGTCGTGGAATTCGAGAAAACGTTCAGCTCGGTGAAGGCGTACTTCTTGCTTTGCGTCGGCGATAGCTCGAAGACCGTCCCGCCGTTGAAGTATTCGTTATGGTCTATCGGCGTCGTCCCGTAGAGATTACCCGCCGCGTCCTGGATGACGCCTGCAATGGGGTAGGCTCCGTATCGTGCGCGCACTTTGAACGAATAGAGCACGCTCTCCCGATACGTGCCGTTGACCATGCTCAGCTGAAACACCCCACCCGCATGGCCGGTTCCACCGCCCGCGGCGGTCCCGAAGAGATCGTGGCGCGAATCTTCGATGACGCCACCAAGCGGGGAGCTAAGGTCAAGGTGTAAGTTATGTGCATCACCGAACGTGAAGAGCGTTACGTGAAGAACCCTCCTTCGTTCGAAGGATAGAGTTCGGATACCGTGCCTGCGCTCCCTGAGCCCTCATTGTCCAAGTAAGAGCCGGACGTCGTAGCGAGCACTGTGTCATCCGGCTGGACCAGCACGGGGCCGGTGGGAAAGGCGCCGTCCGTGCCGCCTTGATAGGCGTGGATCTGCTGATAGATATACGTCGAGCCCGAGACCTTCAGTTCGAAGGCCGTACCGCAGCCGTTGGGGTGGGGCGAGTTCTGGCAGCTGCTGCTGCCGCCGAATGCCGTCGTGCCGTAGATGTTGCCGACCTTGTCGAGGCCGAGCGTGCCGGCCGGCCACGCACCGTCACTGCCTCCGGTGAAAGCGTGCAACAGCGTGAACGTGTAACCCGACGGCCCGGGACTGAGCTTGAACACCGTACCCCCGGCGGGGCTGTAGTCGTCCGAATTCGTGAACTGGGCGACGCCGTATAGGTTGCCGGAGGCGTCGAGGATCACACTCACAGGGACGACTCCTTGACCGGGCTGGAAGTTCCAGATAACGCTCTCCGCGTAGCCGCCGCTGGGTAACGGCGTGAGCTTGAACACGGTGCCGCAGCCGCCCGGCCCGCACGAACCCGCTCCCCTTGAGGAGGTCGTGCCGTAGAAGTCCCCCGCCGTGTCCTCGACGAGCGCCGAGTCGCCCCCGGCGCCATCGGTCGGCGGCCCAAGAAAATTCTGGCGCTTCCGGAATTGGTGTGGGTTAGAGTAAGGCGAGCGAGCCAGCAATTGACGATGTGACTCGTTCTGATTCAGGCCGCCGAGCGGCTTTGCTGCAGCAAAGAATGAGCACGAAATCCGACTGCCTGCGGCGTAAGAGCCGGGCATGCGCGATATCGAACTTTACACCACGGTTTTGGGCATCGGCCCGCCCTGGAAGGTCAGCGACGCGAACCTGGACGCTGCTCAGCAGATGGTCGAGGTTCTGGTCACGCACGAGG
>Ga0302324_100011681_pt1 | contig 17998 bp, 8 predicted proteins | sample Palsa_T0_1_FD_201949 | JGI IMG/M metagenome (GOLD analysis project Ga0302324, IMG submission 201949) | Peat permafrost microbial communities from Stordalen Mire near Abisko, Sweden - Palsa_T0_1 | ecosystem: Environmental > Terrestrial > Soil > Palsa > Peat permafrost | place: Sweden: Abisko... | reverse complement strand
AGGGCTTTGCCGTCGCGATCATAGGCCAGCAGCTCCACGCGAATTTTGCCGGTGTGATTACCCTCCGGCGTGGCTTCGAATTGCACCTGCTTCGAGTCGATGAGAAAGTCTATGGCGTAACGGGTGGTTGGTCCAGAAAGTTTGGCGTTTAACCCCGCCCGTTTGGCGTCGGGCGCAGGTTGCGGAGAGGCGGGAATGACGCGCACTCCGTAAAGAATCTGCGTGGAGCTGGGCATGCCGCGGACCATGAGCGACCGCAGGTGATCTGTTTTTATACTGACGTCTTGCTTAGTTGCCGAGCTGCTATTTGTCGAAGCGTCCGGATTTGTCTGCGCTGCGGCGGTTGAGTCATCTGCGTAGTAGCCGCGGCGGTAAGAGAGATTGTATTTGCCCTGGTCCAGTTTGACCTGGTACAGCTTGACCTGGATGCGGCGGAACTGTCCGTCCATCTTCTTGTCAGTGGGCGTGTAAACGATGGTGTAGTAATGAGCGCCGTTATGGATTGCGCGTCCCAGAGCGGAGTTGAGATCATTGTTATTGAAGATGGCCTCGCCGCCCGTCTCCGCCGCAAGCTGTTCCATCGCAGACATCTTCGCCGCACGATCATTGGCACCGTTCATCGTGTTGCGGAGCAATCCGCCGCCTAACCCCGCTGCAGCCAGATCGTGATCAGAATCCATCGGATGATCGTTCATCATTCCTTCGGCATCGATCGGATATAAGGCCACCTTCGAGAGCATCAGCAGATCCGCCGTCTCCTTGATCGCCTCCGTATGCTCGCGGCGGTCGTTGAAGGGCTCTTTCTCCAGCGACTTAGGAAAGAAGTCTACCGGATACTGGCTGGCAAACCAGATCAGGTTCTTACGCCCCGGAATCCCCGCTAAGTACCGCCCCAGATTCCGCAAGGCCTCCAACGTCATCGCCACTCGATTGTCCGACTCCATTTCTACAAATTCGACTTGCGAAGCCTGTAGCGACGCAACGCTGGCCACGCGGTTCTGCTGCCGGACCTCGACTTCTCTCTTGTCCTCATCATCCTCCGTCCTGCCCCGCGACACCTCTGTCGTCATCGGGTCGAAGCCGGACTTCTTATCCTCGACAGCCGCCCGCAGCACGGCCGGATCGTCGCTGAATCCCTGAATCAGGCGCAGCCGCGAACCCAGCATGAAGATCGCTATTCGCGCCTGGGGCTTCATCGTCTTCAGGAACTCGAGTATCTGCCGGCGCACCTGACTTTGGTCCTGGCGCGGCGTGTTGAGCGAATCCAGCAGCAGGACATTGACCGAGTCGCTCTGCGGTGCCGCCGGCACGTTGGTGTAGACATGCGGCGGCAGGGCCGGGAGCGGTGGGATTGGCGCGGAAGCTACTGGGACGGTGTGTTCTTCGAAGAAATCGATCTGCTGAGGCTTGCCGTCTTCGATTACCTGGAAGTCCTGCCTGTGCAGGGATGTTACGGGCTCGTCCTGGCCTCGGGTGACTACAACGTCCACGGCGACGGCGCGGGTGTTGGATTTGTAGACCGGGACCGGATTCTGGGCGGGGTTAGGACTGGCGGGGATAGTCGATTGGGCTTGCATAGCCGCGAGGCAGAAGACGAAAATCGCAACCATAGCAGGCGTGAGGAAGAATCGGCAGCGAGCGCGCATGAGCCCCTCCCTTGAATTGGATAAGCCTATACCTCGGGCTATTCCACCGCAACTTTGTAACTGAGTTTGGCGCGATAGGATAGAAGCTGGAATTTCGAATGCAAAGACGCCCCTGCTGGGTTGAAATCTCGACCCGCGCTCTGGAACACAACTATCGCCTTCTTGCTGCGGCCTGCGCCGGCTCTGACGGCAATTCTGAATCCGATCCAGTCGCGATTCCGATTGAGCTGCTGGCGATTGTGAAGGCGGATGCGTACGGGCATGGCCTTGCGATCTGCGCTTCGGCGGCGGTGCAGGCGGGCGCGCGCTGGCTGGGCGTGACGAGCGTCGAAGAGGGCGTGGTGGCGCGGGCGGTGTGTCCTGATGCGGGGATTCTGGTCATTGGCGGGCCTTTCGCCGGACAGGGCGCGATGGTGATCGAGGCCCGGTTAACGGCGGTGGTCTGGGACCACTGGCAGCTGGATGAATTGGAGGCTGCTGCTTCTGCCGCAGGGTGCAGTGCAGGGGCGATACCGGTGCATCTGGAGCTGGATAGTGGGATGAGCCGGCAGGGTGTGGATGCTGAGGGACTGGATGGTCTGCTGACGCGGTTTGTGGCCGGCTCACCGCTGCGGCTGGATGGGCTGATGACGCATCTCTACGCGGCGGATGAGAGCGACGGCGAGGCCACGCGGGCTCAGTTCGCAAGGCTGGAATCTCTGGTCGAGGCCGTGCTTGCGGCGGGGCTGAAGCCAGGTCTGACGCCTAGCTGGCTGCATGTGGGTAATTCTGCTGCGGTGTTGGCGGGCGATGCGATGGGCACGTTGCGAGCGTTGTGCAGCAGATGGGCGCTGAAGCCGATGGCGCGACCGGGGCTCGCGTTGTACGGACTGGCGCCGGAATTCTCTCCGGGCGAGCCTGCGTCGGCCATCAGTCTGCGCGCCGGGTTGCAGCGCGTGCTGGAGTGGAAGACGCGAGTGGTCAGCGTGCGTTCTATCGCCGCTGGGCAGGTTGTCGGCTACAACGGCACTTTTGTAGCCACTGAGCCGATGCGGCTGGCGCTGTTGGCAGCGGGCTACGCGGATGGGCTGAATCGGGCGCTTTCGAATCGCGGCGCCGTGCTGATAGCGGGGCAACGTGCGCCAATCGTGGGCCGCATCTCGATGGATCAGACGGTGGTCGACATTACTGATATCCCCGACGTTCATGCGGGCGACGAAGTGGTGCTGCTGGGCCGTCAGGGAGCCGAAATTATCACCGGCGAGGATCATGCACGCTGGGCGGGAACAATCCCGTGGGAGATATTCACTTCGATTGCGGCGCGGGTTGAGAGGCATTCGACTGAAGCGTGATCCGGACGCAGCAATTCCGACGCGGCGATTAGGGCGGGGATTTCGGACACAGCACGCGCTGGTAAACTTTACTTAGGCCATGTTTAAAGAGCTCTACGCACGGTGGATGTACAGCTGGGAGACGCGCCTTACCATGCGCGACGAAAACCGCATCGTGCGCCCGCTGGAGTGGGGATTCGACTGGCTGCGGCCATTTCTTGAGGAAGCTGGGCTTACCGGGCGCGTGGACAGGCTGGCCGACGCCGGCAGGCCGGAACAGGCGATGATCGAAGTGAACGAGGCGATACTGGCCGACAGCGACCGTTTCTTCAGCTACCATCGGCCTACCGATTACCGCCTTGAAGAACGGCACCCGATGCTCTTCCCCACCAATGTGCGCCCGGAGACGCTGGAACGCGATGCGCGGCTGCGTAATCTAGCCGAGGATGGCAAGCTGGAGCGGGCGCAGTTTCTGCGCTTTACGTCGCCGGAGCGGACTCCGTACGCGGAAAACGACCTGGTGAATGCGCGCTGGTATCCGGCTGACCCCAAGAGGCAAGCGGGCAAGCCGAGGCAGGCAATTGTGGTGATGCCGCAGTGGAATGCGGATGCCTTCAGTCACAACTCGCTGTGCTCGCTCTTCAATCGCTTTGGCATCTCAGCGCTGCGGCTTTCAAAGCCGTATCACGACATTCGCAGGCCCAGCGAACTGGAGCGTTCGGATTATGCGGTCAGCGCCAACATTGGACGCACGCTTTCGGCCACGCGTCAGGCCGTTGTCGATATTCGCTGCTGCCTGGATTGGCTTGAGGGCCAGGGCTACGAGCAGTTTGGTGTGCTGGGCACGAGCCTAGGAAGCGCCTACGGCTTTTTGGCCAGCGCGCATGACCGGCGGCTGCGGGTGAACGCCTTCAATCATGCATCGGCGGCTGTCGGCGATGTGGTGTGGGCAGGCCAGAGCACGCGGCATATTCGGCAAGCTCTTGAAGAGGCTGGACTTACCCAGGAGCGGGTGCGGGCGCTGTGGGCTGGGGTTAGCCCGATGCATTACTATGCTAAGTTTGCTGGAAAACGGAGAACAGAAAACGACTTAGCGGAGTTATCCAAGAAGGTTTTGCTGGTGTATGCGCAATATGATTTGACCTTTCCGCTGAAGTATTCGCTGGAGGTGGTCAAGTCCTTCCATGAACATGGCATCGACTTTGAGCCCAAGGTGCTGCCATGCGGGCATTACACGACGGGCGAGACACCGTATCAATATTTAGATGGATGGTATCTGGGCTCGTTTGTCTATCGCGCATTTCGCGATCTGGCGTTGGAGAGCAAGTCTCCCAAACCTGCGGCGGATTTGCCGAAACGCGAGTTGGTTCCGCGGTAATTCTGAGGCTGCTGTCACGCAACCGTTCCTCCCGGCACAATACCGGTGAAGCAGCCGCGTTCTGGACAATGCGGACAATCTGAAGAGCTGTTCGGGGAATAAAAGACTATGAAGCTTGTAAATCTAATTTTGCTAGGCAGGATCGTGTTGCAGCGCGTGGGCAGGCGGTGCGGAGATTGTCCTCGCCTGCCCGCGCAGGATGTAATGTGCGGATTAGAGCATTTTCGGTCTAACCATTTACAGGCCTGATGAACTTACAGGCCTGATGAATATCTGTGGTGGCCCACCCATTGTGCAAAGGACGCACAATGGATGGGGCACACGAAGTTTTGTTCATACTTGAATTGAAAACGCTCTAGTGAGCCTTCGCCAGGTTTAGCCGCAGCAGCTTTGCCGGGTCAAGCATGGTGCCTTGCCAGCGGATGGCCCAATGCAGGTGCGGTCCAGTCACGCGGCCTGTGGCTCCGCTGAGCCCTATGCGCTGGCCGCGCGTTACTTGCTGCCCCGGCTTCACGTCGATTCGCGACAGGTGCATTGAGATGCTCATCAGCCCCAGTCCGTGATCGATCATGACGCAGTTGCCTTCGAAGTAAAGCGGCTGCGCCAGCACTACCGTGCCAGAGTTTCCTGCGACGACCGGCGTGCCAGAGGCAGCGCGGAAATCCATCCCTTTGTGAATGCTGGCCAGCTTGCCGTTGAACATTCTTCGCGTCCCGAAGCTGTCGGTAGGCGGTGACTTTACCGGAGGCAGAAAACTACCGGACCAGAGCGGCTTGTCCGCAGTCTCTGCGAAAGCGATTTCCTTGGCCTTCGATGCAGCATCTATCAGCTCTTTCTCCTCCGGGCCTGGTTCGACAAACTTTGGCTGCACAGTGAGCGAGCCGGTGCGGTAGTGTGCTGGATGAATGATGACCTGATTGCTTGATTCGCGCGTCTGGTTGTGCTCGCGCACGGTGAGCGCCAGCGCCGATGATCCGGGCACAGCCTCGACGTCAACTCCCGCCAGCGCGTACCAACTGACACCATCGCGACCGCGGAAGAATTGCAGTTTGTGGCCCAGCCATTCACCGTGCACGCTTGCGTCTGGCGAAGCGTGAATCTGGATCAACTCCGGTGAGCCAGCCTCAACAATCGCCGGAGTCAGCATGAACGCTGGCGCCTGGGCCTGAGCTGCAATGGGGGTGAAAGCTGTGAGCAAAGCAACGACAGAAGCGCAGAGAGCTGGGAGTCGCATCCTGTTTAGAATAGCGGAACCGCTGGATTGAGCGGATTGTCAGACTAATCTGGAAACGCGGAAGTCTGGCAACGCCGAAGCCAAAACTTGTAACTATCCTCCGGCGGATGCACTCTTATGGGGTATGTTGTGGCCAGATCGCAATTCAATTCGGATGGTGCTTGTGGGCGCAGTGTTGCTGCTGGCGGCAGTGCTGGCGAGTTCGACAACCCGTCCAACAGAAGTTGAAGCGGCGAACGAACCGAACGATCCGGGCCAGCATCGCCCGGTACTGGTAGAGCTCTTCACTTCAGAGGGATGCTCAAGCTGCCCGCCGGCCGACGCTCTGCTCGCCCGTCTCGACGCGGCGCAACCGGTGCCGGGGGCGCAGGTGATCGTGCTCAGCGAACATGTGACGTATTGGAACAGCCAGGGCTGGCACGATCCATTCTCGTTTGATGCGATGACGGATCGTCAGCGGCGGTACGGCGGGCGCTTCGGGCTCAGCGACGTTTACACGCCTCAGGTCGTGGTGGATGGAGCAGCCGAAATGGTTGGCAGCGATGAACGCAAGGTGACGCAGGCAATAGTGCGTGCCACCGCTTCTCCCAAGACTGAGCTGACGATTGCCGAGGCAGTGGTATCAAGCGGCGCAGTTCACTTTTCTGTACGGGACGGCAACCCTTCTGGAACTGTCCTGATGGCGGCTCTGGCGGACGACTCAGCGCAATCTTCGGTAGCGCATGGGGAAAACGGTGGCCGCACGCTGCGCCATGTGGCCGTGGTGCGAGTCTTGCAGGAGATGGGCAAGGGTGCGGGCGACGGCCGAACTTTGAATCTCAAGCTACCGGCGGAAATCGGGCATGAGGGCGCTACCCCAATTCGCCTGGTCGTCTTTCTCGTTGACAGCCGATCCGGCCATGTACTGACCGCCGCTGAGCAGATTATTCGCCGCTAAATCACTTTCCGCGGACTAACTGTCAGGCAGAAGATATTTGGCGCACGAGTTATTCCATAGCGGAAGATTCATTTGACAACTTCTTATTGCTTCATGAGGATGGCTGCGGGCAATTATTGCCCGTGGAGGTCAATATGAAGCACCAATCGCCTGCGTTCCGCGGAACGCAATCGGCGTTTCCCTCTTGGACGCTTCTGTTCTTCGCCACGATTCTGATCTTTCCAGCTCAGAGTTATGGCAACCAGACCAATGCAACCAACCAAACCAGCCCAGCGAACCACGTTCCCTTTGGCGTAAACGGCGATTGGGATTGGGTCAATCTTATCAACGGACTTACCGCATGGAATACGGTGGGCACCGAAACCGCAGTTACGCAGGATGCCTCAGGATGGCCCACGTGCGATGCTGGCATGGACTACGACCAACGGAAAAACATGCCCTGGCGCGCTCCGGATGCACCCGGCATCAATGAGGACATTGCCGGCACCTATCATCTCTCCTTTACCGGCCAGGCTACGATTGTGCCTAACACAGAGGCCGCGACCGGCGGCCTATTGGTGCTGAACCAGAAGTACGATGCGACACAGAACAAGACGACCGCCGACCTGGTGCTGCAACCTGGCCATTCGCTGTTGCAGCTGCAGTTTCTGAACACGAAGCGGCTGCCTACGGATTCGCCTGGGACGGGATTCACCAACATGCGGATCATCGAGCCCGGATATCCGGTGGATACGGATGAGGTCTTCACGCGCGGAACTCTGAATGCTTACAAGCCGGCGTTTGCGGCGATTCGCTTCCTCGGTCCGGACTCCGGCAACGCATATCAGACCTTTAACGGCACGAGCCTGGTCACATCAACCTGGCAAGATCGCGTTCAGGTTACGGACGCTCATCAAGCCGGTCTTGCCTCGCGCAACACCAATGGCAACCAGTCGCAGGGAGTCGCTTGGGAATACATGATTATGCTGGCCAACGCCACGCATCATGATATGTGGATCAACATTCCTGATTCTGCCGATGACGACTACGTGGCGCAGTTGGCCAATCTGATACGCAACGGCGATCAATACACCAAAGGGCTCGACCGCGATCTGCATGTCTATGTCGAGTACAGTAACGAAGTCTGGAACTTCAGTTTCCCGCAGTATGTCTACAACCTGGTGCAGGCAAACAGCGAAGGAATCACTGTGGATGAGAGATACATCCAACACATCTTCCAGATTGCTCAAATCTTCGAGTCTGTGTTTGGCGAGACTACTGGTACGAATCGAGTTCGCCCAGTGGCTCTTTGGCAGCAAACGACGGAGATGACTTTCTTCAACGCCATCGGGTGGGAAGAGCAACAGACCGGGCTGCTGGCGAAGAATGTGCTGTACGGAATCGGCGAGGCACCGTATTACATCGCCAGCGACACGTCTACCGTGAACGCTACCTTCGCGACCATGTGGACGGGCAGCGACAGCACGCGGCGCGATCTGATTGGATGGCAGGCCATTGCGACCTATTACGGACTTCGCGAGGTATCGTATGAATCGGGGCCGGGCTCTCTGGCCGCAGGCACCGGCGCTTATGCCATCCGTGATCCACGTATGATTCCAAGCATCGAGCATCAATTTCTGGATAACTGGTTTGCGGTGGGAGGAGATGTTGCGAATTACTACGCCATTCGTGGTGCAGTAGCGGAATCTGGCGATTGGCTGCTGGTGGAGGATTACGAGCATCTCGAAACGCCTACCTATCAGGCCGCCTTAGCTGTAGTCAATTCGCCGGCCCCGGCCATCACTGCGGGACAGGTGCTGCCTTTCACACGTGGTCAGGCGGTTTCGCTCGACCCCAGCCAACGCACGCCGGCAATCTACGCCAACGAGGCAGTTCCAGGATCGGGACTCACTATTCAGCAAGGCTCTCCGAATGTTTATCTACTGCGAGCCATCGTGCCTGGCACGTACGCGCTCCAGCTCTATGGACATGCGAGCGATAGTGCAGCGCAGGTCGATGTACTAATAGACGACCATCAGGTCGGAACTCTGGCGCTGGGCGCATCGGATGGCCTTTCGTCACCAATCTCGTTCGTTGTCACGGCAGGCTTCCATAGCCTTTCACTTGCCGCTGCTACTTCGGACACGACCATCCTGCCGCCTGTAACTGGAGCGATTCGCATTGGATTGCAGAGCGGGCCAGGAGGCGGTGCGGTGCCGTCTGCTCCATCTAACTTGACGGCGATCTCCAGCGACTCGCAGGTTTCTCTTTCATGGGCCACGACTGCAACCGCCAACGCTTACACGCTGGAGCGTTCCACGCAGAGCGGAGGGCCGTACACGCCGATAACAACGTTGGCGGCCAATACCTACGTGGACACGGGTGTCAGCAATGGCAGCACCTACTACTACGTGGTCAGGGCCAGGAATTCAGTAGGCACTGGAGCGATATCTCCGCAAACCAGCGTCTTTCCTAGCCCATCGACTGCTCCTTCGAGTCCGGGATCTCTCAACATAAGCTTTGGCGGAGGCGACTTCGATCCGTTCTATGGAGGGGCGATTTCGATTCTCTCCTGGACGCCCGTAACGAATGCATCCGGATACAACGTGTACCGCTCGACGGACGGGACAAACTTTACCGAGCTAACCTCAGCGCCGCAAAGCGGAACCCAATACACAGATCTCGAAATCAGCAACGGCTCGACTTACTACTACGCCGTGACGGCAGTCAATCCTGCGGGCGAGAGCGGCAAGTCGTCACAGGCAACGGCGACGCCGGTAGAAGAGGTCCGTCAACCTCCCGTGGTTAGTTCGCAGGAGCGGAACGGCTTTGTCTTCCTCAGCTGGATTCCCGATCCTTTGACAACTCCACAGTTCGGCACCAACTTCAACGTGAAGCGCAGCAGTACGCCGGACGGCCCATTCACAACCATCATTCAGAACGACACTAACAACGCCTACGACTACTCCGCTGTACCGGGCAAGACGTACTACTACGTGGTGACAGCGACTAACGGCAGCGGCGAAAGTGTCCCCTCGAATGAAGTGGATGCGCGCGCTACCAAACCAGGCGCTTCAGGGTACGGATCGGGAAGTTCCGATATTCCAGAAAACTGAGTGCCGCCCTCACCGGTGGATGAGCAGTTCTCCCGTTACAACCCTGCCATCCGGATGTGGCTGCGTTGCGAACGTACTATTCCGTTCGCAACGCAGCCATCGGCTCGATCCTTGCAGCGCGCGCAGCAGGGAGCAGCGAAGCTGCGCTGGCGATCAATGCTAGAGCTGCCACGGAGCCTGCCAGCACCCAGGGATCACGCACAGACGTACCGTAGAGAAAACTGGCCAGCACTCGCGACGCCAGCAGCGCCGCGGCCAATCCCGCGATGCAGCCACCGGAAGCAACCCACGCATTCTCGCCGAAGACCAGCGCCACAACCTGAGCCCGCTGAGCGCCGAGCGCCATGCGAATACCGATCTCGCTGGTGCGCCGCGCAGTTGCGTAGGATAGGGTCCCATAGAGCCCGATGGCTGTGACGAGCAGCGCGCATACGGCAAAGAAGACCGAGAGCATGGCCATCATGCGCTCTGAGCTGATCGAGTCGTCCAACTGGCTGCTCATCGCGGTCATCACGGGCGCCGGTATGTCGGGAGCCATGCGTGCGGCGAGCGAACGAGCAGCGGCAGCCAGGGGACTGGCCGAACCATGTATTCGCACCACGGCTGTATAGGAAGACTTATCCTCCTCGCTATCCTGGGTGATGGGTACGTAGGCTCCAGGAGGAGCATTTTCACGGATGGAGACGTAGTGCGTATCGCCGACCACGGCTATGATCTCGCGAGTGTCCTTGCCCATCTTGATCGACTCACCTATCGCGCTCCGCCCTGGAAACAGAACCTTTGCGGCAGACTCGTTCAAAATGATCTTGAAGCCCGACGCCTTGGTATCGTTCCATTTGAAGTCGCGCCCCTCGTGCATCGGAATTCGCATGGCGGCAAAGTAATTAGGGGCAACTTCATTCAGATCGATTTGAATTGACCCGTTGCTGAAAGGTGTTTGAAAATCATAAGCCTCCATGCTTCCTGCCAAGGGCGTGATGCTGTCAAAGCTCACGGTTTCCACTCCCGGCTGGTGGCTAAGCGCCTCGCCGAATGCTTGATACCAATGTGTAAGCGCCGCCCCATGAAGCGGCTGCTTGCCCATGTCGAGATCGAGGTTCACCACGCCCTTGGGATCGAAGCCCAGGCCGGTGCGGTAGAGGCGGGTCAGGCTCGTGGCAAGCAAACCAGCGCCTACGACCAGCATCAGAGCCAGAGCAACTTCAGAGCCCATGAGAAGACGCGGCAATAGGCGATGCCGTTCGCGAACAGATCTGGTGTGGGAACCGTTCTTGATGTGATCGTTCAAGTCCCCGGAAGTGGCGCGCAGCGCGGGCAAGAGCCCGATCAGCAGCGCCGCAAAGGCGGTGAGCAATGCCGCAAACAGGTACACACGGAGATCGAGCGACGTGTCGAGCTGCAGCTGCATGTTGCTAAACCGGCCGAGTAGTAAAGTCGCCAGCGCGCGGCTGATGATGGGTGAAATTGCCAGCCCTGCGGTTGTGCCCAGCACGGCGATCAGCAGGCTCTCAACGAGAAGCTGGCGCACCAATCGTCCGCGCGTGGCGCCAATGGCCAGCCTGGTGGCCAATTCGCGCTCTCGCGAGGCAGCCCGCGCCATGAGCAAGCTGGCAAGATTCAGACAGGCCAGCAGAAGGACCGCTCCGCAAAGGGTAAGCACGACCTCCAAAGGCTTGCCAAACTCTGAGCGGAGGAAGTTATAGCCTTTTGACCCCGACTCTGCGCTGAGCAGAAAGTGATGGCTCAGATTATCCTTCTTCTGCTGCGCGTCTGGAATCGATTCGTCGAGAATGGTGTTGGAAGCTGCCTGGATCGCCGCGTTTACCTGCTGCAAAGAAACATTCGGTTTGCGGCGGCCAATGATCTGAAGCCAGATGCTTCGATAGCCGGAGTCAATCATGCTGTACGGCGCGTCGATAATGGGTTCAGCGGATAGCGGCACATAGATATCCGCACGGCTGGTCGGATTGGCGCCTACGAAAGTGCGTGGCATAACACCCACGACCGTGAATGGCACATTGGCGATGATCAGCTTGCTGCCCACAACGTTGGGCGCGTTGTTGAACCATGTTTGCCAGAAGGCCTCGCTGATGACCGCGCCAAAACCTGTCGGACTGCCTTTGGGCTGATCATCCTGCGGGGTGAGGTAGCGGCCAAGCCGCGGGGCTGTCTCCAGAGTCTCAAAGAATTGTCCGCTGACAAGTTCGCCGTGGATTTGCTGGTTGCCCGAGCTGCCGCGTAGCTGCATCGGGCTGGGGTGAAACGAGGCTATGCTTTCAAAGGCTTCGTGCCGTGTGTCAAATCGCTCAATGGCTCGAAACATGGGCGCGGAAAAGTAGTGATTGGAACGCTGGTTATCCGACCGGTCAGATTGGATCAGCGCTAGTTGGTCGGCGTGCGGCACAGGCAACGGCCGCAGCAGCAGCGCGTTGATCAGCGAAAATACAGCCGTGTTCGCGCCCAGGCCCAGAGCCAACGTGAGGATCGCAGTTGCCGCGAAGCCGGGCGACCGACGCAGTTGACGCAGCCCGAAACTCAAATCGCGGCCAAGCTGTCCCAGCCACGGCAAGCCGCGCTGGGCACGATAACTGTCTCGGATCTGCGCAACTCCGCCGAACTCACGCAAGGCCGTGGTACGCGCCTGTTGCCGTGTCAAACCACGTTGTATATGCTCTTCCATGGCGAGGGCAATATGCGCGCGCAACTCATCGTCGAGGTCCACATCCAACTTCTTGCTACGAAACAAAGAGGCGCAGCGGCTTACCAACGTGCGTAACATTTCCATTTTCGTCTCCTACTCCGATCTCAAGGCGCGCATGGGGTCGATGGAAGCCGCTCGCCGCGCGGGTATCCATGCGGCGAGCAAAGCCAGTGCCAGCATCAGCAATGGCACAGCGCAAAAGGTGAGTGGATCGACTGGGTTGACTTCGAAGAGAAAGCCACGCAACAGGCGAGCGGAAGCGAATGCTACGGCGAGCCCGACGCCTGACCCCAGGATGCTGAGAATCATGCTCTGTTTGAAGACGAGGCTGAGGATTCCCCACTTGGATGCGCCGAGTGCGAGGCGGATGCCGATTTCGCGCGTGCGCCAATTGACGATGTAAGCGATGAGACTGTAGACGCCGATGGCGCCTACTCCAACTGCAAGCGCCCCAAAGCCAAGCAGCAGGAGAGTAAGAGCTCGCGTGGCTGAGACCGAGGACGAGACAACTTCATTCAGGGTGCGCACACGGCTGACCGGTGCGGATGGATCAATAGCCGCGACTGTTCTGCGTAACATCGACGCCAACTGTGATGCAGGCAGCGGCGAGCGAAGCAGGATGCTCATTGCGGGGCCTTCGTTCTTGATGGTCATCGGAAGATAGACCTCGCTGTCGAAGCTGCTCTGCAGACTGTCATGATGAGTATTGCCGACCACGCCAACTACGATCGAGGCGATGTTTGGATCAAATGCGGCGGGCGATTTTTCATCGATTACCGATTCAAGATGCTTGCCCAGCGGGTCCTGGTTGGGCCAAAGAGTCTGGGCCATGCGTTGATTGATTACCACCGCGCGGCTCGCGCCTGTCTGGTCAGCATCCGTGAGAAGCCGGCCTTGAATCAGGCGCAGTCCGATGAGCGCAAAGTAATCGGTCGATACGTTTCGCCCCGCCGCATGAAATGCCTCTTGCCGCGGATCGCGAGGACGCCCGTCCGCGTCATACACATAACTCTGGTCGAATCCAGTCATCGGCAAAGCGCTGACCAGAGCAGCGTCATCGACGCCGGCAATGCCATGAGCCTGCCTGACCAGTTCCTGGAAGAAGCCCTGGCAGTGACCCGGCTGTCTGCATGCAGTTGCGTCGAGTGATACTTCAGCAGTGAGGACCCTGTCGGTGCTGAATCCCGGGTTCACTCGAGATAGGCCGTAGAGGCTATGGAGCAGCAACCCAGCCGTGGTAATGACAACAACAGAAAGCGCGATCTGGCCCACTACCAGAGCCATAGAGACACGGAACTTTGCGCCCTTTCCAATGACGCTGATGCTGCCTGAGCGGAGAGTCTGCTGCAAGTTTGGCGAGGCCATTTTGAGCGCGGGCACCAGTCCAAAAAGAACGCCGGTGAGCACAGATGCCACACCGGCGAAAAGGAAGACGTGCCAATGAAGCCCGATGTCGGCGAGCCGCGGTGTATCCCCTGGGAGAATGAGTGTAAGCGCGCGCAAGCTGCCGTAAGCGATGCCCAATCCTGTGATTCCCGCCAGCACTCCGATAAGAATGCTTTCCATTAACAGCTGAGTAACGATGCGTCTCCCGGAGGCCCCGAGCGCGCCTCGGATCGCCATTTCGCGCTCGCGGGACGCGGCTTTCGCCAGCATCAGGTTGGCCACGTTGGCGCAGGCAATCAACAAGACCAGCCCGACTGCGCCGAAGAGAAGCATCAGCCTTGGCCGTGTGTCACCTACGACTTGGTCCAACAGCGGAATTACTGTCGTGTCCGCAGCCCAGGTATCAGGCATGCGCCAGGGAAACAAGGGAAGCAGCAGCGTCTGCAGGCGATGCAGTTCGGCCTGCGCGGATGCGGGAGAGACACCGTCTTTAAGACGGCCGAGTCCACGCAAATCATAGCTCTTCCAGGGATCAAGGGGATCTCCGCCTTTGAAGGCTTCAGGGATGACGAATTGAGTGTCAGCGTAGGGGAAATGTACCCCGGCGGGCATGACCCCGATGATGCGGCGGGAGATGCCGTCGATACGAATAGTCTGACCGAGGACAGCGTTGCTTTGTGCAAAGCGCTCGCTCCAATAGCCGTAGCTGAGGATGACTACGCGGTCCTGACCCTCGATGGAATTCTCCGTGGTGAAGAAGCTGCCGAGCGCGGGATGAATGTCCAGTGTGTCGAATGTGTTGACGGTCACTTTCGATCCAAATACGCGTTCGGCGGAATCGGCGCCGGCAACATTGGACTCCGCATTCAGACCATAGGCCGAGATAGATGCCAATGACTGCGAATTCTGCTGCAGTGCTCGTATCCAGCCCTTGGGAAAGAGGCTGTCTGCCGAAATGGACATCAGACGGTCCTGATTGGCGAAGGGCAATGGACGCAGAAGGATCGAGTCGATGAGCGTGAAAATCGCCGTGTTGGCTCCTACGCCCAGGGCCAGAGTGAGGATTGCGGTGATGGCGAATCCGGGAGACCTGCGTAGTTGACGCAAGCCGAAGCGGATGTCTCGGTTCATCTGTTCCAGCATGGGTATGCCTCGTTGTTCGCGGTAGGTTTCTCTTATCTGCGCAACGCCGCCGAAGTTGCGCAGAGCCGCTGTACGCGCTTGTCGCCGAGACAATCCGCGACGCATGTTTTCTTCTGTCGCGAAGTCGATATGCGCGCGCAACTCTTCGTCCAGTTCGGCATTGAGCTTCGTTCTGCGAAAGAGCGATGCGGCACGACTTAGCAGTGTGCGAACCATGTCCGCGAGCATGTCCACGAGCGCCTCCTACTCCGATCTCAATGCGCGCATAGGATCGATAGAAGCAGCTCTGCGCGCTGGACCCCAACTTACAAGCAGCGTTATTACAATGATTGCCGTCGAGATCGAAATGAATACGACCGGATCATCTGGACGCACTCCGAAGATCAGATTCGCGCTCAGGCGCGCAAGTGCTCCGGCGAGTACAATTCCCGCTGTCACGCCCACTCCAGTAAGCAGTGCAGCGCGGCGCAGGATCATGCGCAACATATCCCGCGGACTCGCCCCGAGCGCGATGCGAACACCGATCTCCCTGGTGCGCTCGGCGACCATGTTGGCCATGACGCCAAAGATGCCCATCGCGGCCAGCAGCAATCCGATGAAGGCATTGACGCTGAGCGTCGCAGCCACGTAGATGATTCCGGTGAGAGCTTCCGTCAGGTACTGCTGGTAGGTCTGGATCTCGTCAAGCGGGACCGCCGAGTCCAGCTGAGCCAGCGTTCTTCGAACGCCCGGAACGAGCGCCAATGGGTTGCTGCCGCTGGCGGTCACCATGTAGGTCGCGCCCAGGGGCGGCATTTGAGCAGCGTTCAGGTAGACATCCGGTTCTACGCCGCGCTCGATCCACAGATAGTTCACATTGTCGACGACACCGACAATGCGTATCCACCGGTTTTCTTTGTCAGAAGCCGCGCCCATTTGAATGCGCTGTCCGACAGGGTTTTCGCCGGGGAAATAATGGTCGGCGAATGTCTTGCTCACCACGGCGACGGGCTGAGTTTGCATAGTATCCGCAGCGTTAAACGTGCGGCCGGAGAACCTCGCGATGTGCAGCGTGTCAAAGTATCCGCTGCTCACGGCAAGCCGCACTGCGCTCTGGAACTTGCCCGGCATTAGAGGCCGGTTTTCGATGCGAAAATCATCCATCCACTGATCGTGGCCGTCGGGTAGAGCAGTGGTGATTTCTGCATTGGTCACGCCCGGCAGCGCTCTCACCCTGGCCAGGCTCGCACCGTACCACGCAGCCATCTTTTCGTCCGTGCTGTACCGGCTCACCGGCAGCGCGACCGTGAAGGTGAGCACCTGCGTGGGCTGGTAAGCATCAGCAAGGTGCAACAGGGACCACATGCCTTTGCACATCAGCGCCGCGCCTATGACCAGCAGCACGGACAGCGCAATCTGAGTTACCGCGAAGATGTCTCGAAGCCGATGCGTCTGACGCGAACCGCTCGCAGTGCGCGAGCCGGCCTTGAGCTGATCGACAAGGTTCACGCTCAACGCCTTCAGCGCGGGCAGCAAGCCTGATGTGAGACCCGCTGCAATCGCGAGAAAGAGAGAGAACCCAAGAGCGCGGCCATTCAGAGAGATGTTGGACCACCCCGCCATGTACCGGGCTATGCGCTCCGGCATAGCGATCAGACAAAGGTGTATGCCAAGCGCGGCGACACCCAGGCCGCCGGCAGCGCCCATCAGACCCAGCACCAGATTTTCTGTCAACAGGTGCCGCAGCAGGCGTCCTCTACCTGCGCCCAGCGCAACTCGCACTGCGATCTCCGGACGTCGCTGAAGGCCACGCACAAACTGCAGATTGGCTACGTTGGCGCAGACCACCAGGAGCACGAATCCCGTGGCCGTCATGATCAAGCGGTAGTAGAGATTCGTCATATCTCCGTTGATCCCGTCGATCAGTGGCTCGACGTGCGCGGACCACCCCATGTTCGAGGCTGGATAGGCCTTCGCCAGGCGGGCGGAGATTGTTCGCAGCTCTTCCTGAGCCTCGTCCACGGTGGTACCGGAACGCAGCCGTCCAACCACCAGGTAATCGCGGGAAACGCGATTGTCGAGTTGCTGCGGGTTCGGCGCGAGAGGCAGAAACAGGTCCGATGTAGACGGGTACTGCATTGTCTTGGGCATCACGCCGATTACGGTATAAGCGCGGTCGTCGAGGTTGATCGACCGGCCGAGCACCGCCGGATCGGCTCCGAAATGCTTTTGCCAGAAGCCGTAGTTGAGAACGACAACGCCGTCGCGCCCAAGCTGGCTCTCGCTGTCTGCATAGACGCGGCCCAGCAGTGCGTCGGTCCTGAGCACATGAAAGAAGTTAGCCGAGGTGAGGGCCGCTTCAACGTGCGCCGCTTCTCCAGCTCCAGCTGTGCTGCCGGTCATGCTTAAAGACGCGGAACTGCGGACAGCCAGATCTTCAAAGGAGCGGCTTTGCTGCTTCCAGCTCTCATAGTTCGCGAGTGCAACCTGCCTGTAATCGCCGCGGCCTTGCTCCTCCGCCACGGTGACCACACGGCTCAGATCCGGCACTGCGAGAGGACGCAGCACCACTGCATCCATCATGCTGAATACCGCTGTGTTTACGCCTATTCCGATTGCCAGCGAGAGTACGGTGGTCAGCGTAAATCCAGGAGACTTCCACAACTGCCGAAGCGCATAGCGAAGATCGCCCCAGAGCACTTCAAAAAACGGAAGTCCTCGCTGAAGACGGTAGCTTTCCTTGGTCTGCGTCACTCCGCCGAATTCCCGCAGCGCGGCTGTGCGCGCCGCTTGCTGGCTCATGCCGCTCTTCACATGCTCTTCGGTAGCAAGGTCGATATGAGCGCTCAGTTCTTCATCCAGATCCGCATCAAGCTTCTTCACGCGAAAGAGAGACGCAAAGCGTTTAAGCAGTGTGCTTAGGAAATTCATAGCTGACTCCTAGTTCGACGGCGCGAGAAAGCGCGCCATCGTCGTGGCGATGCGCTCCCAGTTTTCCGTTTCCATTTCGATTTGTTTGCGGCCAATCCTGCTGAGCGAGTAGAACTTCGCGCGTCGATTGCTCTCGGAGGTTCCCCACTCGGACTTGACCCATCCGCGTTGTTCGAGACGCAGCAGCGCCGGGTAAATCGTGCCCTGGTTCAGCGTCAGCGAATCGCCGCTCACCTGCTCGATGCGCCGCGCGATGCC
>Ga0302324_100011678_pt1 | contig 18000 bp, 18 predicted proteins | sample Palsa_T0_1_FD_201949 | JGI IMG/M metagenome (GOLD analysis project Ga0302324, IMG submission 201949) | Peat permafrost microbial communities from Stordalen Mire near Abisko, Sweden - Palsa_T0_1 | ecosystem: Environmental > Terrestrial > Soil > Palsa > Peat permafrost | place: Sweden: Abisko... | reverse complement strand
AAACTCGATGAAGGATTTATCTGCCCGGCCGGCTTCGTCGCTGGGCCATAGCGCTTCGTGATTCCTAGTCTCTGCGGGCGAAGCGGCGACGAGGTGCACATTCGCGGATCGTCCGCGAGCCTAATGCTGCCAAACACAAAGGTCCGCGTGCCGGTCGGCCTGGAGGTGACCCTTTTGGTGCGAAAGAGCGTCTCACCGACCACTACCCCCGACCTGTGCTTGATCGCTGGAATCCGGCTTTATTTGGCATACTATTGGCACGTTCGGGGTCGCAATCGACTGCGAACTCTCGGCGCGACGCAGGAACATCGGTTTGAACCATCGCCCGCCGGCTTTGGTAACGAGTTCCTGCAGGTGTCGGTGCGAGGTCGGCTGTCCAAGACAGGAAAGATTTCGGATATGGGTTCGACGCAGAAGAATGGCATGGTCGTGCACGTTAGCAAAAGGATTTGACAAGGCATTAATCGCGTGAGACTTTAAGCGCTTGCGCGATTGCAACTAGTGGAGGGGCCTATCTAATGAGGACGAACGAAATAGCATCGAAACTCAGCGTCGAACAACGACGTCTTTATGATGAAGATGGGTATCTGTGCCCAATCCGGGTGTTCGATGATGCTGAAACTGCTGAGTTTAGAGGCGAATTTGAGGCATACACTCGTACGAACCAAACTAGACTTGATGGAATGCTGCCTAGGGAGCGACGGGCAGTCTACGCACTCACGCACATGTCTTTGCCGTGGGTCCATCGCCTGGTTTCGCATCCTAGGATACTGGACGCCGTGGAAGGAGTGATTGGTCCAAATATCCTCGTTTGGGAGTCGACCTGGTTTGTGAAATTTCCGCATGATAAGGCATTCATTTCCTGGCATCAGGACGGTGCTTACTGGGGGCTCAACCCACCCAACGTAACAACGGCCTGGGTGGCGCTCTCGGCGAGCACACCTGAGAACGGCTGTATGCGGGTGGTGCCTGCGTCTCATCGGGTCGCGTTGCCCCAAAGGGATACTTATGCCCCGGACAATGCGCTGTCGCGAGGCCAAGAGATCGCCGTCGAAGTCGACGAAACTCAGGGGGTGAATTTGACGCTGGCACCCGGGGAGATGTCGCTTCATCATATCGGAATTGTGCACGGCTCGAAGGTGAACGACTCCGATCATCCTCGAATTGGTTTTGCCATTCGGTACATTTCGCCCGAGGTTGTTCAGCAGGGATCCGAGCGTCAGATGGTGCTGCTGGTTCGCGGCAAAGATGAGTACGGGCATTTCAAAATAGTCGATACCAGCGAAAATGGTGCGATGTCGACTGCCACCCAACAAGAAGCGGAACGACTGTTCATTAATAATGTGGTACCTAAAAAATAGCTGCAAGTACGCGCGCTGCTTTGGGTTGTCCGCGACGCGGATCTCTCCTACCTACGCATTCGCTAAGGAGTTTCGCGGTGACAAGAGAAAACGAGATATTAGCGCCGCCGGAGAGTTTTTCCGACAGGGTGGCCATCGTTACCGGTGGATCGTCCGGGATCGGGTTGGCGACGGTGGAAGAACTGTGTAACGGGGGTGCACGCGTGGCTTTTTCTTCGTACGAAGAGGAGTTGGGAAAAGCCGTCGAGGATCGGCTTCTGCACGCAGGTCACCAAGCGCTTTTCTGCCATGGAGACATGAGCGACGAACAATTCTGCCGGCAGCTGGTCGATCGAACCATTGAAAAGTGGGGAGACATCAACCTGTTAGTGAATAACGCTTTCTCATTTATCGCTAAGGGTTTGGACGCGACGACGGAGGACTGGGAACGGACTATGCGGGTGGGCCCGATCGGCTACGCGAGAATGGCCCAGTTTGCGACGCCTTACCTGCAGAAAAGAAGACACTCCGCGGTGGTCAATGTTTCCAGTGTCTCCGCGTTCGTTTCTCAGCCCAACCGCTGGACGTACAACAGCGCGAAAGGTGCGGTGGAAACTTTGACCAAGTGCATGGCGCTGGATCTAGCGCCGCTCGGTATCCGGGTGAACAGCGTAAGTCCCGGGTGGATCTGGACGCGGGAAGTGGCGAAGGCGGCGCAGAACGACCGCCAGCGCTGGGAGCCGGTGTGGGGCAACTTTCACATGATGCGTCGCTTCGGCGAGCCGGTGGAGGTAGCCCGCGCGATTCTATTCTTGCTCAGTCCAGCGGCGTCATTCATAACGGCTGCCGATCTACCTGTCGATGGAGGCTACCTCGGTATGGGCAGTGAAGGCCTGGGCCTTTCCACCACATTTGTGGGATCTCAATAAACGAAGCGCTTTCCCCATCGATCAACAAGAAGATTCATCGCACTAAAGGGAGAAAAGAAAAGGCTCGGCGTGCTTGAGTTCCTGATAGGCGACATCCGGAGATTGCAGAGCTAGCGCAGCGCGGAACTGCTGCGGGTCAATGCAGTTGTCAGCAAACATATCGTAGTGGCACGGAATGGCTAGCTTCGGCCTTACGATTGCGGCAAGCTGAGCGGCCTCCCAATGCGATAGGTTATTATAGCCCCCGTTGATGCAGGTGATCATCAAGTCTGGCTTATGCTTGGCGGCCGCGCCGAGCAATTCGTGAAAGTCGGTGTCACCGGTGATGTAGATTTTCGGTCCGTGCCCAAATTGGAAAATGTAACCCATGTGGTTTAGGTCCGTATCATCGGTAGGCAGGGCAAACATCCCCAGCAGCTGGAAGTCGCGAAGTTCGTACTCACTTTTCGGCCAGGCGGGAACGATGCGCGCTCTTTCCACTTTCTCCGCGGCATAAATCTCACAGCTCGGCATCGGACCCACGAAGTGCATGGTGTCTTTGTTGCGCAGGGCCCGGATTGTTTCTGGGTCCGTATGATCCTGATGATTATGAGTGCACGTAAATACGTCGACCTGAACTTCCTCCGGCGGCAGCATTACGGGAATGCGGCGGCGAAGGTCGATCGGAACGTCCAACTTTGCCACGCTATCGGTAAGATACAAATCCACGCTGACCAGCGTGCTTTCGGGAGATTTAAAAATGTACCCGTTCTGCCCGAGCCACCACATCGCTACGGAATTCTTGGCGACGCGATAGTCGGCAATTTGCGACATCAAGTTCATGATTATTCCTTATGTTCTAGGGCTCGCGGCCAAACGCACGAGCAACATGCAGACGCGACTAAAATTTACAAGTCAGGGCACCATCGACGACGAGTTGGGCACCGCTAACGTATTTGGCCTCGTCCGAAGCCAAGAACAAGGACGCATAAGCGACGTCCCACGCGTCTCCCATCTTGCCCATCGGCACCACTTTATCGCGAGTTTGGATCATTTTTTTGGCTCCGCCCGGGCCATACTCGTCCTTGAGAGGCCCCCGGATCATCGGAGTGTTCATAAGGCCGGGCAGTACGCAGTTTGCGCGTATACCTCTAGATGCATATTGCACCGCGATATTTTGCGTCAATTGATTTACGGCGCCCTTGCTTGCGTTGTATGCCACGGAAGGATAGCCGGTATAACGCATCGAAGCGATCGAGGATATGTTCACGATCGCGCCCTTCTGCTGGCGCACCATTATCGGTAACACGTACTTGCAGGTGAGGAACATGCTCTTCACGTTGACGTCGATACTGCGATCCCAGATTTCTTCCGACATTTCTTCAGGACCGCCCACGTGGAGTATGCCTACGTTGTTATGCAAAATATCAATTTGTCCGAAGGCTTCGAAGCAACGCTCGACCAGGGCTTCGACCTCCTCATTTTTCGAAACGTCGGCGGCATAGGCATGGCACTCGCCACCTTCGCTCTCAACAATATTGGACGTTTCCCGCAACGCTTTCAGGCGCAAATCAACGGCAAACACCTTAGCGCCCTCGCGCGCAAACAAAACTGCTACAGCCTTTCCATTGCCCCAGCCCGGCCCACTTGAGCCCGCACCGACTACGATGGCAACTTTACCTTCGAGCCGGCCCTTCCCTCGCGGCGTCCTCTCACCTTCTCGATTTTGCTGGGTTTCAATCATTTGGTCTGGTGCGATCTCCGGAGGATTGGCGCGGACAATTTTTGGTTCTCCATCGAGCGGGATGGCGAGAGCTACGGAGCGGCCTGCACTACATCCTTGGTTTCGCCGAGAAACGACGTGACTGTCTGTGAAACTAGGCGTTCCGCGAATACCGAATCATGGGTCTTAAGGGCCTCAATGATTCGCGTGTGCGCGTCCAGGCTGCGCGTCCACTGCCCTGGCTCGGTCCGTGCGCCGTGAACGCGCATAACCACGAAAGCAAATAAAGGAATCACGATCCGCTTCACCGCCTGCGCCAGCATTCGATTACCAGTCTTCTCCGCCATTAAGACGTGAAATTGCAGGTCGCGCTCGTAGAATGCCCGGATATTGTTACATTCGATCGCCGAACGCATGTCCGCGACGGTCTGTTCCAAATCCGCCAGGTCCGGCTTCTTCTGCGCAATAATACGCGCCGCATAGCCTTCCAGCACGGCCCGCAGCGCGTAGCTGTGGACAACATCTTCATCGCTCAGCTGCGTGACGGTGGCGGTACGGCCCGAGCCCTTCTGAATGAACCCTTCCGCCGACAAAATATTTAGGGCCTCGCGAACCGAGGTCTGAGAAATCTTCAGATGCTTCGACCACTTTACCTCCACTACCTTTTCGCCCGGGGCGAGACGGCCGCTGATGATCTCTTCACGGAAGTAGGCGGCAAGATTATCCTTCACGAGAAGGAGACTTTGTTGGTTCAGTCCTGGCGGATTGGAGGTCATATGGAAGTCATAATAATCGAAAATCTCAACTTCTGATATTAGTCTGAGCTAGCTTTCCGATCGGGTTCCGATTTGATGGTCAGGCTCCGGGAAGCATACGGTTCCCGGCTAATCAGCTGACTAGTCATGCCGCCGTCGGCGAAAATATTCGCTCCGGTGATGCTCGCGCTGCGGTCACTGAGCAGAAAGGCAGCCAGTTCGCCGATTTCTAGCGGCTCGATTACCCGAGCGATCGGGATGTTAGCGTTCCAGTATACCGCGCAGGCATCCGCATTCGGAGCGGCAGCCTGAATGTCCTTCCAGATTTGGGTGTTGAGCAAGCCCGGCGAAATACAATTGATCCTGATTCCTTTCTCAGCCAATTCAACCGCGATGCTTTTACTCAATCCCACTACGCCCCACTTCGCGGCGTCGTAAGGTCCGGAACCGGGTAAAACGGCGTGACTATGGACGCTGGAAATATTCACGATGCTCGCGCTGCCGGATTGTTTGAGGACCTCACGGCAGAAAAGCTGTGATAAGAGAAAGACGGCGCGGAGGTCAACGGAAAGCAGCTGATCCCACTCCTGGGCGCTGGTGTCAAGGAACGGCTTCACGAAGTTGATGCCAGCGTTGTTTACGAGGCCGTCGAGCTTTCCAAATCGGCTAATCGACTGATGGATGAGGTCCGACAGGTGCTCAGTGTTCCTAACATCGCAGGTCACCGCGAGTGCGCGGATACCCAAGCTTGTGGCGACACCTTTCGCCCTGCCGCCGTCAATATCGGCCACCACCACATTGGCGCCCTCGCGATAGCATACCTGCGCGATGCCTTCACCAAGGCCGCCGGCGCTGCCGGTGACGATGACCGTCTTGTTCTCCAACATCAACATCGTTAAATCCCCGTCAATCGATACCGCTACGGTACGGGCTGAAGGTACATCAATCGTCGGCTACATTACACCGTGTTTCTCAAACGCGGCAACGGCAGTACTGCCAGTTTCGATCGCCTTCTTCACCAGGCGCTCGCTACGAACCTTCTCCAAAGCCCCGACAAAAACTTCGCGCTCCGCCTCGGCAGGAACCACACAAACGCCGTCGACGTCACCGAAAAGGATGTCGCCGGGGCGCACTTTCGCGGCCCCAATTTCCACCGAAATCCGAAAATCCACAATTTTGTATCGAGGAGCCGAATCCTGGCCGTATGAACCCCAAGCAAAGGTGGGAAAACCCATGTGCAGAATGGGCTTGGTATCGCGCACGTAGCCATTCAGGACGGCGCCGGGACTTCCCAACTTGACGGCTCGAGTGCTCATTAATTCTCCCCAAAGCGCGTTTCGCGGCGAGGAACCAGTACTTACGTAGATTTCGCTTGGGCGAAGATCGTCTAACGCTTCGAGCATTAAGCCAAAGGGCTTTTCCATCAATTTATTGGCGGTGCCCACGACCTTCTCCGCGTATACGTCGACGGCGAGTACCGGCATCGCGCGTCCGACCACCACCATATCCCGTTGCAAAGGTTGAATCTGGGGAGGCAGGAACTGATGCTGCAGTTGCAATTTGTCCATCACGTCGCCGACGACGCAGGTGAACAATTCGCGTTTCAGCAAAGTAAACAATTCGTCGTCTGTCTTCCAGTAGCTCATTTTGTACCGATCTTGCAAAAAAGTGTTCTCGACGGCATGCGCTAGTTCATATCCTCTGATATCAAGAGCTTCGCGATCTTCCGCATTGCGTCTAGCGAGCCGCGGAAAGCCCACACTTGGCTGGTATCGTCGGAGCGCAAGCGAGTGGCGTCCATGCCAATCGCGGCTGTGTGATATTCGAGTTCACAATAAGTGCCGAAATGATTGTTCACCCGGCACGCCTGAGTTGAATAGACGAACTCGCCTCTCGCCGACGGGTTGTTCCAAGGGACGTCGACATACGCGCCAGAAGGATCGACCACGAAATTTCGCACCACCAACGCCCAGTCTCCTCCATTTGGATAGAGGGCACCGATTCGGCCGGTAGAAGCCACCGCGGGTATCCCAATCTTCTGAATTCCTGTACCGCGCATACTGAAGCGAATCAAATGGCTTGTGGCCACGAGTTCGTCGGTAGCGATCGGCCCCGAATAAATTTCCGGGGCAACCCTGTGATAGGTGGGAACCAACAACTCGCCGCCTTGCGGCACGGCGAGCAAACTCCACAGCCCGAGTTGGATCGGGCTTTGCCCAGGCAGCAACTCAAGCGAGGTCTGCTGGGTATAGCCCGCGTAAGCAACACCAGAGAGCGCTTTCCAAATGGCATCGAAACGAAGTGGATTCGGAGCCGGGTTCCAGGATTTAGTGATGCGGCCGCGGACTTGGGTAGTTCCCCGCCAGAGAGTAATGCTGAAAGGTGCGACTAATCGCAGCATTCCTCCCGGCTTAACCGCGGAATAATTACCGGGGTCAACCTCCGCGGGTATTCGGTAAACGTCGGTAGCGGGATAGTTCGGGAAAAACACATCCACCTCGGGCGCTAACCATGTTCGGTCGCCCCCCGTATTGTGCCAATCCGAACTCTCGAAGTACGATCCCGCGGAGCCAAGATCATTGAGGTCCGGGTGGGTCCAGAAAAAGTTTTCGTCGCTCCCAGCGGCATATAATCCCAACACACGCGCCCCGTACGGCAAGAGCAGCAGTCGACTACCATCTGGAGTGACATACTGGTGCGAGGGCTTCGCAACATACAACAGAGTGTTGGCCAAAACGTTCATGGAATCACTCCCATCCGTTCCAGTAATTCGCTTTGATAGCCCGGCGAGGGAGCAGTGCGGTCCAAATTGCTCCCCCTCTCACCCCAGGGCCCGGCCATTAGTTCTGACGAAGATCGCTGTAGCTGGCCAACTTAATGCCAAGTTCCTTCACCAAGTTCTGAATCCGCGGGCTGGTATACGCGAGAGTTTCTGCGGCCCGAAGCCGTCCGGTTCCCATGTACTGGATGTGGGTAGGCTCAGAGTGCATTAGAGCCTCGTTCTCGATAGATGTAAGGCCGGGGTGGGCGATCAGAAGGTGGAATCCGGGTTTCAAGTCTCGCAAGACCTGATCGAGCACTTTTTCTTTCTCTTCGGGCGGGACTGTATATATTCCGAAATCGTCTAGCATGTGCTCGCCGAGTAATCCAGACACGGGAAGGTTGTACTTCTTCCCGAGGCGGTCCACAATCGGCCGATATTTCTCATGCTGCGGCAAAACGTAGTGAGTGTCGATGTAACTGAGTTGTAGTCCCTTCTTCAGATGCAGTTCAATCTGAGCAGTGAATTCCCTTTCCAGTTCGCCCATATCCGGGTTATGCGCCCAGAATTCAATCGGCGACTGCCACAGGAACCCGTCTTCATCGACGAGCGAGCGAACCTCGGAATACGGGAGCACCGGGCGCCAACGGTAACCTTGCCACTCCCCCACGATTCCGAGATGCGCGCCAAAGCAGAGATGAGGATTCTGCTTAGCCATCTTCACCGCTTCTTCAAACCACGGTGAAATTGCCAGTACAGACGCGCAACGAATGATGCCTTCCCTCATCGACTGCAAAATCGCAACGTTGCCGGTATGCGTGTAGCCCAGATCGTCGGCTCGGGTAACTAAAGTGATGTCCTGCGTTTGGGTAGTCATGTTGTTGGTCATTTCTCCTTGCGTGATGCCGGCCATTCTGCGCGAAACCGGCACCGTGTTGAACGGAGTGCCACTCGAATGGCGGGAGCCCGCCTTTCAATGTTTAGGCGATACGGCTCCCGCTTCCTGGAACGCCATACCGCCAGAAGGCACCAGTAAACCGCCATCTACGGGAATTGCCGCGCCGGTGATAAACGACGCTAGATCACTTGCGAGAAAAACGATGACCCGCGCGACTTCCTCCGGCTGACCCATGGTGCCGCGAATATGAAGGCTGTCACATGCCGCCAGCGCGCGCTTTGGATCAGGACCCAACGAAACAGACCAGCGCAGCGAGGGCGTATCGATCGCACCGGGAAGAATGCAATTAACGCGGATGTTCTGCTTGCCGTAGTCCAGCGCGAGGGATCGAGTAAGCCCGAGAAGGCCATGCTTGCTCACCACGTACTGAACCGAATTGAGCTCCGCCGAAACGGATTGCACGGATCCGGTGATGACGACGGATCCCCCACCCCTTTGGATCAATTCCGGAATCGCATACTTGCACATCAGGAACGCACCTTTGAGATTTATATTTAGAACTTCGTCCCAATCTCCTTCGGTTATCGTAGTTACGGTTCCGTAGCGCTGAATGCCCGCGTTGCTTATCAGGATGTCGATGGCGCCGAATCGAGCAGCGATGGCGGCGATGGTCTGCTCCACAGCGGTCCCGGAGCTCACATCGGCATGAAAGAATTCGACATCGGCACCCTGCGCCTTTAGTTCTGCGAGGACACCTTGTCCGCTTTCCTTGTTGCGATCGACCATCGCTACGGTGGCTTCCCTGCTGGCGAATTCTCGCGCACATGCGGCGCCGATTCCGGAGCTAGCCCCGGTGATCACCACGACTTTGTGGTCGAAGTTCAGATTGTGATTGCCCAGCACCATCTCAACCGCCATTAATTCCCGAGCTGCCCTTACACGGCCTCAACTCACGCTAAGTAGCAGAACTGCCGAAGTTCCGAGCAATACTCCGGAAGCGCTGAGCCAACTCATTCGTTCGCCAAAAACCCATCTACCGGCAAGCACAACCACCAATAAAGAACCGCCCATCGCAACCGGAAAAACGATGTTGCCAGGAACGCTGGCTGCGAGAGCTTTTCCCATGGACACTTGCCCCCCGATGCTCAGCGCGGCGATCGCGGCGCCCCACACGAAGTCTTCCCATCCCATCTTCGATCGATTGAAAAAGAGGAGTCCGCTAATGCACAAAAAGCCGGCCGCATACCACACTGTTAAATAGGGAAACGTGACGCTCTGCGATAGTCCCCAGGCTGCAATGATCTTCAGGCCGAACGCACTCATCCCGTTGGTTACAAGAATGATTAACATCAGCAGAGCCCATAGGCCGGACCAAATTCCCTTCTTGTTTGCGGCGGGTTCCGATTCGCTCCGCTCTGTTCCAGCGCCTTTAAACAGAAACCACAGGGAGACCAGCGCGAGGGCGAATGCTACGGATTTAAGCCACGTCAGGCGTTCTTTATAAATCCATATGGAAACCACGGCGGGGACACCGGCGGAAAGATTCATTACCAGCCACCCCACGGCAACTTTGCCAATGGCGATGGACCTTTGAAACGCCAAAAAGGCAACGGCCGCGCAAATACCAAACGGAATTGCTACCCACACCACTTTGGAAGGCAAGGAGAACCCATTGCCGATGGAGAGAGTACGCGTCAGCATGAAAAGCGCGGCCCATCCGCAGCAGGAAACCACAATAACGCTCGCGTTGCATTTCCGCCGCTCGGCTACTTTAGAGACACTCCCCAGGAGGCCAAAGGACAGAGCGCCCAGAAAGCAAAATGTGATCCCACTTCCCATCGTGCCTCCCAAAACCCTTTCGGCACCCTTAATTGTCAAACTGCGTTCTGGTTATCCCAATCCCACGTGGGTGTGAAGAACCCGGTCTGCTCGTAGTGCTTCAATCGGTCCCGATCGATATTTATTCCCAAGCCCGGGGTCTCGGGGACGGGCAAGTTTCCATCGGAATCGAGTCGAAATGGAGGATCGATGATCTTTTCAACGAGCTCGTTGCCAACGTTGAACTCAACATAAGAACGGCTGGAAAGAGTGGAAACGAGATGGATATCAGCAGCGACACCGACCGCAGTGTTCCAACCGTGCGGAACTAAATCGATACCATGCTCTTCGGCCATCCAGGCGATGCGTCGAATTTCGGAGAGGCCACCCACTTTGGAAGCGTCGGGCTGCACGATATCCATCGCGCCGCGGCGGAAATAAGGAATGAACGATTGGCGACGCGTGAGGACTTCACCGTGGGAAATTTTCACCGGCGAGAGATCTCTCAGGCGGGCGTAGCCCTCGATATCGTCCGGCGCGAGCGCCTCTTCAAACCAGTACACTCCGTAATTGGCCAGCATTTTCGCGCGTTCAAGCGCATCCTTGAAGCGCAACCTCCAGAAAGGCGCGCTGCCCCCGGCATCGATCATCAAAGTGGTGCCCGGAGCAGCCGCGCGCTGTGCCGTCCGTATTAAGTCTTCGTCCTCTGCGATACCTTGGCGGCCAAAAGGTTCCCAGCCAAGCTTGATGGCACGGAAGCCAAGCGCGTTCATTTTGTGGATTCGTTCGCTAAGAGTTTCCAGCGGTAAAAATAGCGCTGAACCATAGGCTGGAACAGCACGGTAGCGACGGCCACCCAGGAGTACCGAGACCGGCTGCTTCAAAGCCTTGCCAGTAACATCCCAAAGAGCGATATTAATGGCGCTGATGGCATGAGTCATTGCGCCACCGCGCCCTACCCAAAACGTCATCTGGTGGAGCTTCTCGGTGACCCTTTCTATTTCCAGCGGATTTTCGCCTACCACAAAACGTTTGAGCCAGCTGAAGGCGCCCGTCGCCTGGCCCTTCAACGAGTATGCTGCGCCCCAGCCGGTGGGTCCTTCGTCGGTAATCAGCTCAACGAAAACGTGACTGTTTAGATCCGGCGCGTAAATCTTCCAGTCAACAATCTTCATCGCAGCATATTCTCCTATACCGCCAAACGATTCGCGGGCTCTGGCCGTCGAACTACAGGCGATGATTTTGAAAAGCCCGAAGCGGCTCGCGCCTGCGCGAAGCAATTAGGGCCTTCCCGCAGGCGGGCGACGCGAGACTTGTTATGCTTTTAGAACGACAACCGTAGAGCAAACTGAATTTCGCGGTTGTCGATGGCCGTCGACGTGAGCGTTCCGAATGAGGCCGTTCCCAACACAGCATTGGGTTGCGCAAAGATCGGGTGGTTGAAGATATTGAACACTTCCGTTCGGAACTGAATGAGCCCGCGTTCCTTGATGTGGATGTTCTTGGACAGGGAAAAGTCACTATCTACAGTTCCCGGTCCGAACACTCCGTTGCGCGGTGAATTTCCCCAAGAATAGACCCCGTTGACTGGTCCATTCACCGCAAAGGCCGCGGTATTAAAGAACTCGCCTACGGTTGGGTTAGACAACTTCGCGTTGCCAATAACGTTCGGGTAGAAATCTCCAACGTCGGTATTCGCTCCGTTACTTGCCTGGCTGACGGTAAATGGACTGCCGGAAATGACTCTGGTTATACCGTTAACCTGCCAACCTCCCAGTACTGCAGCCGCGACACCGTGATTCAGGAATTTTTTGGACGTCCCGAAGGGAAGCTCATAAATGTAACTGACGGTAAAAGTTTGGGGCACATCTTGCGCCGCATACGAATACTCGCTGGTTGGATCAAGCAGGTTCTGGGAATCAAAACCTCGGCCGCCTTCTCCAACGAAGGTGCCATCTGAGTTGTCGAGGGTCTTACTCCAGGTGTAGCTCGCGAGAAATTCCAGTCCGTTCGTGAACTTGCGTTGCGCCTTGAGCTGCAGGCCATTGTAATTGGCGCTGGCATGCTCGCCACCAACGTAAAGAACACCTTGCGTTGGCCATTCCCTTCTCGATTCCACCGACCCTGATCCCGGGACCGCTTGGTTCGGATCCTCCAGGTCCGGGAGATGGTCTGAGTTATTTCCTACGTACGCCACGGAGAACAGAGTGTTCCATTGCGTTCGTTCCAGCGTCAGATTCCATTCCTGGGTTCTGCCCATGCGATGGTTTATCTGGTTTCCGAATATCTGCGCTGCACTCGCCGCAGCATACACATAAGGGTTTGACGGATCGAAAGTTTGAAAATTGGTCGAGTCAAGTACGGTGAGGTCGCTCCGCACGAAGGGCGGGTTCACTGCGGATTCAGTCCATTTGTCCTGGATGTCCTCGGCGTAAAACACACCGTAGCCTCCGCGCAGGACGGTGGATTGCGTCCCGGGCAACGCATATGCGAAGCCAAGACGCGGCGAGAAGTCCGTATTATCGTTGTAGGCTAAGGCTTCCGGCATGCCAACCGAAGAAGCTCGAACGAAAGGAACTCCAGTAAAAAGCGTGGTCGGCACGCCATCGAAAACAATTGGGCCAGCATCGTCAGCAACTACCAGTTCGGGCACCCCGTTATTGGGCGGAAAGTAAATGTTCGAGATGTTGCGATGATTATGGGAAAGAGGAATGCCAACCCACTCGTAGCGCATACCGAGATTCAAGGTCAACCGGGGAGTCACTTTCCAGTCGTCCTGGAAGTAGGGTCCTAGCGTTGTATTCCACAGGTTGGGCGCGAAGGGATCTGGTGAAGAATTGATGTTGTTCGGCAATCCCAGCAGGAAGTCTCCCAAACTGTTGCCGCTAAACTCACCGTCATAGTTCCAAATTCCATTGGTGCGAAAGATCTCTTGAACCTCTTCCTGGACGCGTTGAACGTCCATGCCAAAGTGAATGTTGTGTTTGTTCTTTGCCCATGAGAATGACGGGCGCACGTCCGTGATATTCACGCTCCACTGCCGAGGCCCAAAGTTCGTTTCTCCTAGATTACCGAATCCCGCCACGTCCCAAACTGGAGCGCCCCATGACCCCGGGATCGTCGCATTCCCCTGAATCTGAAGGATGGCGTTGGTGATATTGTTCTTGCCTGCCGTAGATTGAACTTCATTCTGGATGAAGTGGGTGTATCCGGCGCCCACGTCGAAAAGCAAATTTGGCGTGAAGTTGTGGACGAGGTGACCAGCGGCGGTCCAGGTCTGGGTTCCCTCGGTCTCATACCAGCTGGGGGTGGGATTGGGATCGATGCGGCTCTCTTTCTCCCAGGTGAAATGCCCGTAAAAGGAGGTCTTGTCGGTTAGGTTCTGGTCGACCCTGGCGATATATTGATTCTGAGTGTAATCGGAAGGACTGTTGATGACGTAATCGATGCCGGGCAAATTGGCGTTAGGGACAGGAATCCATGGACCCTTCCCGATTCCGTTAGTAAGGAAACCCTCCAGCGTTGCTGGGCGTATCATATTTGCGGGAATAATATTCCCCGGAAACGGCTGGCCTGTGAACGGATTGGTCAGCGTCTGACCTGCCGGAATCAAGGGATTGAGGTTGCCCGCGAGTTCCGAGGGCGTGGGAAAGTAACTAGTTTCGGGCACGCTCAATGATTGCCGGAAGCCTTCGTAGTTGAAGAAGAAGAATGTCTTGTTCTTGACCACCGGCCCGCCGATGTTGCCTCCGAATTGGTTTCTTCGAAATGGAGCAACGGTGCCAACAGGTTGAAAGAAATTCTTGGCGTCCAGGTCATTGTTACGAATATATTCAAAAGCGGTGCCGTGCAGCTGGTTCGTGCCTGATTTGATCAAGAGATTCACTTGTGCGGCGGCTTCCGCGCCAAACTGAGCCGAGTAATTGCTGCTAGTCGTTTGAAATTCCTCGACCGCGTCCACGCTTGGCTCAAACATGCTGGTACCGGCTTCCCAGTCTTTAATCTCCAAACCATCGAGTAGGTAGAGGTTGTAATCACTCATTTGTCCGTTCACGCTGAACGTCGCAGCCGCCGGGCTAAGACTAACCGCGGCACTGGTATTGCCGGTCTTGTCCGTAATTGCGCCCGGGGACAGCAGATTCAGCTGGATGAAATTCCGGCCATTCAGCGGAAGCTGAGTGATCGACGTATTGGTGATTACAGTTCCAAGCTCCCCGTTGGTGGTATTTAGCAACGCCGCCTCGGCGTTAACCGAGACCGTCTGGGTCGCCGTTCCCACCTCCAGGTGGAAGTTTTGGGTGGTGACCTGGCCGACGTACAAGGTCAGCTCTTCTACCACTGCCTTCTTGAACCCGGCGGCGTCAACCGAGACCGTGTACACCCCGGGGGGCAGATCGGGCACGCTAAACGCGCCCGTAGCGCTCGATTGAACGATTCGGGTAAAGCCCTGGGACGAGGATCTGATCGCTATCTGCGCGTTGGGAATCGAGGCACCACTGGGGTCAGTTACTGTCCCGTTAAGGACGCTGACCGCGACCTGCGCTAAAGAGAGTTGTACGGCCAGCAAACAAATACCAAGACAAGCCAGCACACTACCGATAAGCCGGACAGATAATACGTAGTGCTTCTTCATATTTGTCTCCCATCAGCCCGAGGAATCGTGCATTCCCACGAAAAAGTAAATTTCGAGCGCTTACGCTCTCACGCGCTAAAGCGCTTGTCAACAGAAAAATTAGACAATCATTGATAATACTAACGTTTTATAAAGCCATCGCGTGCAACCGGCATTAAACTGCAATCATAATCCTTGCGCTTAAGCGCTCATTGGACATATATTCTCACACTTAAAGATTGTATCTCTTTATGGGGCGAGTTACGTGAGCGCCAAAACCATGATGGCACTGCACTATCCGGCGTGGGGGGAACTCAAAGTTGTCGAGCTTCCCAGGCCCACCCTCCTTGACGGCGAGGTCCTCGTTCGAATCTCTGCCTGCGGTATCTGCGGCTCGGAGCTCGAGACCTTCCGAGAAAATAGCGCCCGAAGAACACCGCCGCTGACCATGGGACATGAATTCTGCGGATATATAGAGGACGCTGGTTCGGCGCGGAACGGTTGGCACAAGGGCGACCACGTAATTCCTCACGCTTTGATTCACTGTGGGCAATGCACGCCTTGTCTTCGCGGGGAAACCAATCTGTGCCGGAAGCGCCAGGTATTCGGAATGCACCGCTCCGGCGGATTCGGCGAGTATGTTGCCGTGCCCGAACAGGTTCTTATTTCGTGGCCCGACGGTGTTCCCGCCTCGACGGCGATCTTTGCCGAACCTCTGGCCAACGGTATCAACGCGTTGCAGTGCGGACCGAGCTCCCGTAAATCAAGAGTGGTTGTAATCGGGGCGGGTCCCATGGGCCTGATGTGCGTGTGCGCCGCTAAACAACTCTATGAGTCTACCGTAGTGATTTCCGATGTGATCCAAGAACGTCTGAATGCCGCTACAACACTGGGAGCGAACCTTGCCGTGAACGTTTCGCGGCAGGACCTCGCGAGCGAAGTTCGCAACTATTGGAATGAAGGACAAGCGGAGTTCGTGGTAGACGCGGTTGGCAGTGAAGAGACCAAGCGTCTTTCGCTTGAGCTGGTTGAACCTGGTGGAACTGTCGTCTGGCTCGGACTCCACGAAGACGCTATCCAGCTGAACAGCTATGCGTTGACGCTCGAACAGAAATGCGTCTTCGGCTCCTATTCGGGATCTTTTCACCAATTCCGGCAGGCCGCGAAACTTCTGGCCTCCGGAGCGCTGGTTACCAGCTGGGCGACGCGATACGCACTAAAGGACGGGGAGGCAGGCTTCCGCGACATGTTGGCCGGCAAAGGAAATAAGATTAAGGGAATCTTGCAACTCGACGAGCAGGTTGCAAACTTTTGACAGCTAGGAAAGGGAGCTTCCTGTTGGAACATGCACGGAAATTTGTCATCACCGATTATGGCTTTCCCAGCCTTGCGATCGAGCGCAAAGTGATTGAAGGCGCTGGAGGCGAGTTGGCGGCATTTCAATGTAAAACGGAAGAGGAAGTTATCAATGCCGCAAAAGGCGCCAACGTCCTTATCGTGCAATGGGCGCCCATAACGCGAGCGGTCATCCGGAGTCTGTCTGAGTGCAAGGTGATTGTTCGCTATGGGATAGGGACCGACAATGTCGATCTTGAGGCCGCGCGCGATCACGGTATTCCTGTCTGCAATGTCCCGGACTATTGCATTGATGAGGTTGCCGACCACACCTTCGCTCTTGCGATGTCGCTGGCTCGTCAGCTCCCGATGATCGACCAAGCCGTAAGGCAATGCGTCTGGAAGACCGTGCCGCCGCGGCCGATGCTCGCCTCGCGTCAAATGACCTTCGTCACAATAGGGTACGGACGGATTGCGCGAGCGGTGTTGGAGCGCGCCAGAGCAAGCAAATTACAACTCGCCGCATGCGATCCTTATCTTTCCGCCGGCAGTCCGGTTGCCGACGGAGTCCAAATAATGAATATCGAAGAAACCTTCCGATCCGGAGATATCATTTCTCTTCACCTTCCGCTCACAAAGAACAGCCATCATCTAGTCGGCGCCGATGCGTTCAATAAAATGAAGGCCACAGCGATCCTGATCAACACTTCGCGCGGCGGCCTGATAGATACGGTTGCACTCGCGGACGCATTACAACGAGGAAAGATTGCGGGCGCAGCACTCGACGTTTTTGAACAAGAACCGCTGCCAAAAGATCATCCGCTGCGGAACTCGCCAAATGCATTGTTCACGTCGCACGTTGCTTGGTATAGCGAATTGAGTGTCCCAGAACTGCAGCGGATGGCAGCCGAAGAGGCCGTCCGGGCAGTGAAAGGCGAAGCGCCGCAAAATCCCGTCGTCCCGATCTGAGTTCGGGGTTTGAAACCAAGGAATTTGCCAGAACCAGAGCGAGGGAGTTGCAATGCAATACCAAGTTGAAGTGCTCAAGATGGGGCGGTGCGAAGTTCCAGGACCCGAAGTCTATTGGATGAGCAAGTGGAATACATGGGAGTTGTTGTATTTCTGGATGGTTCTGATTCGCGGGAATGGAAAGAACATCATTATCAATACGGGGCCGCCGAGGGACCTAGCCCCGCTGAACGAGGTCTGGAGCGAAGCGATCGATCCTCGGTCGCAGTTATTGCGCGAGGCGAGCGAGCGACCGGAGCAAGCTCTCGCCAAACTTGGGATTTCCCCCTCGCAGATCGACTACGTCCTGATTACACCCTTGCAGGCCTACGCTACGGGAAACATCTCCCTCTTTAAAAACGCCACGGTGTGTATCTCTCGCCGGGGATGGATTGAAGATTTTCACGCGCCGAAATTCGGAATGCACATCCCTCGAAAACTGCGCATACCGGACGACACTCTTCAATATCTTGAGATCGAAGCCCCTGAAAAGGTTCGCCTGCTCGAGGACGAGGACGAGATCATTCCAGGCGTTCGCTGCTTCTGGACGGGGGTGCATCACCGGTCCTCCATGGCATACGCGATCGACACCGCTCGCGGCACCATCATTGCCTCCGACTGCTTTTTCAAATATGCCAACGTCGAGAAGATGATTCCGCTGGGGATTATGGAAAGCCTGGAAGAATGTATGCAGGCTTACACACGAATCAAGAAGGAAGCCAGCATCCTGCTACCGCTATACGATCCAGAGGCGCCACTGCGGCTGTAGGTGTATTGGCTTTGGGATGTGCTGAACTCTTGCGATCAAAGCACGGACAGCGGGCCGGCTTAGCCAGAACAAC
>Ga0302324_100011677_pt1 | contig 18001 bp, 11 predicted proteins | sample Palsa_T0_1_FD_201949 | JGI IMG/M metagenome (GOLD analysis project Ga0302324, IMG submission 201949) | Peat permafrost microbial communities from Stordalen Mire near Abisko, Sweden - Palsa_T0_1 | ecosystem: Environmental > Terrestrial > Soil > Palsa > Peat permafrost | place: Sweden: Abisko... | reverse complement strand
AAGCAAAACCCAGCCGCACCTTCGGCGCGGGATGATGGTAAATATATCCTTACTGATCTAAATGTTGTTCCTGGTCTTGGTCACTCCTGGCGAGTACAAGTGGGTCACTCTTCCTTAGCGCCGAAGCTCCAGGAGCTGGTCGGCGATATAAAACTGGTCGGGCAACAGAATGCTCACCGCGAAGGTGCAGGTCACCGGCAAGGGGCCGGCGGCCAACCTCATCGGCCGGGCCGCACAGCGCATCATGGATCTTGCGCAACCGTTCGACGCCGGTATCCGGCTCAAAGTGGGCAGCACCAGCAGAAAATCTCCTCCGCTGTGGCGTCCCGCGCTGTCGTCGCGGCGGATGGGATGCTCCAGACCCCGAGCCGCTTCCTTTGGCACCTCGTCCCCGGCGGCTAGGCCATGTGCCTCATTGATCTTTTGCAGGAAGTCGACGTCGGCGAGCACCACGCTGAGCGTGCTCCGGTCGCGCACCGATCGCGCCATTCTGCGGTCCAGGACCTCAACGGTCGAGGCCCGGTTCGGCAGCCCAGTCAACTCGTCGCGGATCGCATGCGTCCGCAACCCTTCGCGGGCGCCGATCAGGTCAGCCTTTTCGCGGTTCAGCTCTTAGTGAGGCTGCCCCAGCAGCTGAAACCGCAAGGTTTGCCGGTCGTCGAGGTCGCGCGGCTCCAGCACCCTGGCCAGCAGCACAGGGCAAAGAACATTGCCGCCGCAAGAATCGGTCCCAACACCTCGATTCCTAGAGGAAAGAACAATGTCATTTATCGGCAAAGACCCATAAGAGGCACGTCAGCAATCGACGCCCAAAAGCGAGCAGTTCCGACCGGAATATTGGTGCTGGCGCTCAGGCCGGCATGAATGCGCTGAAAAAGCTGGGGGGATTTATGCTTGCAACTCAGGATGCCTTCCAAACGAACCACCAGCGGCGCTCCTAAAGAAGATCCCGGCCAGGTTCTGGAGCTGTTTCATCCGGTCACCGCGGCCTGGTTCCGCGCTGCCTTCGATCATCCGACCGCCCCACAGCGCGAGGGCTGGCCGGCGATCGCGCGCGGCGAAAACACGCTCATTCTCGCCCCGACCGGTACCGGCAAGACGCTCACCGCCTTCCTTTGGTGCCTCAATCGTCTGATGTTCGGGCATCCGCTTAAGGACGAGCAGCAGGCCTGCAGGGTCATCTATATCAGCCCCTTGAAGGCCCTGGCCGTCGATGTCCAGCGCAACCTGCGCTCCCCGCTAGCCGACATCGCGAACCTGGCCCGCAGCCAGGGGGTTGACGTTCACCAGCCGGATATCAGTGTCCGCACCGGCGACACCCCGCAAAAAGAACGCGCCCAGTTCAAACGCCATCCATCGGAAATTCTCATCACCACGCCGGAATCTCTGTACCTGCTGCTGACATCGGAGGCAGCTGCCACTTTGCGGTCGGTAGATACGGTCATCATCGACGAAATCCATGCGCTGGTGCCCACCAAACGCGGCGCGCATCTTGCGCTCTCGCTCGAACGCCTGCAGGCCATCACGAGCCATCCGCTGCAGCGAATCGGTTTGTCGGCCACCCAGCGCCCGCTTGAAGAGGTGGCCCACTTTCTCGCCGGCGGCGAGGTGAAATCGAGCGCCAGCGGAGACCATGGCGCCAGCCTGCTTACTCAAATGGAAGCCGAATATAGCGCCGGCGCTGAAGAGGATCCGGTGATCCGCTTTCGCCCGGTCACCATCATCCATGCCAAAGAGCCCAAACGGCTCGAACTGAAGATCGAAGTGCCGGTCGAGGACATGGCCCGGCTCAGCCAGATGGAGGTCCCGCCCAACGGCGCCGCGCAAGGCCCGAAGCGCACCTCGATCTGGAGCGCCATCCAGCCCCGGCTGCTGGAAATTGTTCGCTCCCGGACCTCGACGCTGATCTTCGTGAACAATCGCCGCACCGCAGAACGGCTGGCGGGAGCGATCAACGAATTGGCGGGAGAAACCCTCGCCCGCGCCCATCATGGCTCGCTGGCCGCATCGCAGCGTTCGGAGATCGAGGAGCTGCTCAAGGCAGGCGGGATTCGCGCGCTGGTCGCAACCTCGTCGCTCGAACTGGGCATCGATATGGGTGCGATCGATCTGGTAATCCAGGTGGAGGCGCCGCCATCGGTGGCCAGCGGAATGCAACGCATTGGCCGCGCCGGCCATCATGTCGGCGCGGCAAGCGAGGGGATCATCTTCCCCAAATATCGCGCTGACCTGGTCGCTTGCGCGACCGTCACCCGCGCGATGCATGAGGGGCTGGTCGAGGCGACTCGGTTTCTGCGCAATCCGCTCGATGTGCTGGCGCAGCAGATAGTCGCAATCGTCGCCCAGCCACCATCGGTGAGCAAATCGGAGACAAAGCCCGGTGCGCCCCCGCCCGGAATCGGAGTCGAAGAGCTTTACCGCATCGTACGCGGAGCAGCGCCGTTCTCGTCGCTTGGCCGCACCGCTTTTGAAGGCGTGCTCGACCTGCTCGCTGGCCGTTACCCCTCCGAGGAGTTCGCCGAACTGCGGCCCCGCGTGACCTGGGACCGGATGCGCAATATTGTCACACCCCGGCAGGGAGCGAAGCTGCTGGCCATCATCAATGGCGGCACCATCCCTGACCGCGGACTCTATGGGGTCTTCCTTTCGCGCACGGAGAAACCCGTCCGGGTCGGTGAACTCGATGAAGAGATGGTCTTCGAGAGCCGCACCGGGGACACTTTTCTTCTCGGCGCGTCTACCTGGCGCATCGAGGAGATCACCCACGATCGCGTACTGGTCTCGCCGGCGCCCGGGGAACCGGGAAAGATGCCCTTCTGGCATGGCGACCTGGCGGGGAGACCGCTCGAATTTGGCCGCCGCATTGGCGCGCTGGTCCGAGAGATTCGCGAGCTTCCGCCCAATGCTGCAATCAGCAGGCTGACTCGAGACCACGATCTCGATCCAGAGGCAGCCGAAAACCTGATCCGCTTCCTTGCCGATCAGCAATTAGCAACTGTCGCAGTGCCAGATGATCGCAACATTGTCATCGAACGCTGTCGCGACGAACTCGGCGACTGGCGCGTCTGCGTTCTGACGCCATTCGGCAGCCGCATTCATGCGCCCTGGGCAATGGCTGTGACCGGGCGGATTCGCGCCGCGGGTGGCCCGGAGATAGAGACGATGTGGGCCGACGACGGTTTCGTGCTGCGCTTTCCCGGAACGGACGAGCCGCCGGATGCCGCCGCGCTGCTGCTCGATGCAGGAGAGGCGATGGATCTCGTGCTCCGCCAACTCGGATCAACTGCCCTCTTCGCCGCGAAGTTTCGCGAAAGCTCGGCCCGCGCTCTGCTGCTCCCGCGCCGCCGCGCCCAGGGTCGCGCCCCGCTCTGGCAGCAACGCAAACGCGCCTCCGATCTGCTCGCGGTCGCATCCAGGTATCCCTCCTTCCCGATGTTGCTCGAGGCCTATCGGGAATGCATGCGCGACGTCTTCGACATGCCCGCGTTTCTCGAGATCCTGCGAGCCATCTCGAGCTGCGAGGTGCATGTACATGTCGTCGATTCGAAGACACCATCCCCTTTCGCAGCTTCCCTGCTGTTCAGTTATGTCGCGAACTACATTTACGAGGGAGACGCACCGCTCGCCGAACGCCGCGCCCAGGCGCTCTCGATCGATCAGGAGCAACTGCGTGACCTGCTGGGTGACGCCGACTTGCGAGAACTGCTCGACACCGACGCGATCGCTGAAGTAGAAGAGCAGCTCCAGGCGCTCACCGAAACCACACGCGCACGCTCGGCGGACGGTATTCACGACCTGCTGCTGCGGCTCGGCGATCTCTCGCGGGAGCAGCTTGCAGGACGCGTAGCATCCCCGGACTTGCTCGATGACCTCGCTCCTCTGCTGCAAGCCGGTCGACTGCTCGAAATCATAATCGCCGGGGTGAGGCGGATGATTGCCGTTGAAGACGCGAGCCGCTACCGCGATGCGCTGGGGATTCGATTGCCGCCGGGCATTCCCGCGTCGTTGCTCGATCCGGTAACCGCTCCGGTGCTTGAATTGACGCGGCGATTCGCGCGAACCCATGGGCCATTCACTCTGCAGGAAGCGGCAGCGCATTTCGATCTCGATGCGGCCAGCATCGAAACGGCCTTACGCACCCTCTTGCTCGATGGGCGAATTGTCGAGGGCGGTTTCCGTCCCGGCGGCGTCCATCGCGAGTGGTGCGATGCCGAAGTTCTACGACTGATCCGAAGAAAGTCACTGGCACGGTTACGAAGAGAAATCGAGCCAGTGGAACAACGGACCTTCGCTCGCCTGCAAACCCATTGGCAAGGCGTTTTGCAGCCTCGCCGCGGCCTGGACGCGCTTCTGGATTCGATCGAGAGCTTACAAGGTGCGCCGCTGCCGGCGTCGATTCTAGAGACGGCGATATTGCCCGCCCGCCTGACCAGGTATTCTCCCGGCGACCTGGATACGTTGATCGCAGCAGGCGAGGTTGTCTGGTGCGGCATCGAACCCCTCGGCGAACACGATGGACGTATCGCCCTCTATCTGTCCGAGAAAATTACAACTTTGCTGCCGCCGCAATTGTTCTCTGAAAGCTCGGGACACCTCCTATCGGAGCGCGAGAAGGCACTCCTTGAGGAGCTGAGGCGAAGCGGTGCGGCATTCTTCTCGCAACTCCATGAAGCGGTTGGCGGCGGGTATCCAGGCGAAACCCTCGATGCGCTGTGGAGCCTTGTCTGGCGCGGCCTTGCGACCAACGACACGTTCCACGCACTGCGCGCCTTTACCACCAGGCCTTTCTCTGCGAAGCAAGCCAAGCGGCAGCACAATGTTGCGGCTTTTCGTTCGAGGCGGACAACGCCTCCCTCCGCTCAAGGCCGGTGGAGTCTTGTACCACGACCGCAGGCTGCACCGGGCCCGCAGGAACAGACCTACTGGAGCCACGCGATCGCGCTGCAACTGCTCCATCGCTATGGAATTGTGACCCGCGAATCGGTCGTCCAGGAAAACCTTCCTGGGGGATTTGGCGCTATCTACGATGTGCTCAAGGCCCTGGAGGAGAGCGGGCGCATTCGTCGCGGCTATTTTATCGACCGATTGGGAGCAGCCCAGTTTGCTTTGCCGGCTGCGGTCGATCTGCTTCGCTCCCTGCGGAACAACCCGCAACCGGAGCCTGCCGAACTGGTCACCATCGCTGCGACAGATCCCGCGAATCTATTTGGTTCGACACTACACTGGCCGTCGCTGGCTGAGGACGCGGCGGCCACGGAGCAAGAAGCAAGGTCCATGAGTCGCAGTGTCGGAGCCAGCGTCATCCTGCGTAACGGAGAATTGATCGCTTATCTACGGCGAAATAATCCGAATTTGCAGGCTTTTCTGCCCACCGAGGAGCCTGACCGAACCAATACCGCGCATGATTTGGCAAGCTTCCTTGCCGCCAACGGACACCGGGAGATGCAAAAGGATCCAACGAATCATCGCGGAGGAATGCTGATCAGCACAATTAATGGACAGCCCGCGCACCTGCATATGCTGTCGCGCCACCTGCAGGAAGCTGGATTTCACGCGGCCCGGCTGGGTCTCAATCTGCGGCGGATCCCGAAGCCAGCCGGTGCGGTTGAGACCGTTGGGTAGCTAGAGCGAAAACAGAGTTGCAGTCAGAGAGCCAAGAATCGCTGCTTCCTAGTCCGCCGTCATCTCGGTCGTGATCTCCTGCATGATCGGCGCAGGACCGCTGAATCTCTCGATGACCGATTTGAGAATGACATACAGCACCGGGATGAAGAACAGGTTCAGAATGGTCGAGAACAACATGCCGCCGACGATTGCCGTGCCGACTGAGTGGCGCCCAAGTTTGCCCGCGCCGTTGGCAAAATAAAGCGGCAGCACCCCGAGGATAAACGCGAAAGACGTCATGAGGATAGGGCGAAGCCGGAGCTCCCCGGCCTCGATCGCCGCATCGACGATGCTGCGGCCGCGGCCGCGCAGCTGCTCGGCGAATTCGACGATGAGGATGGAGTTCTTCGCCGAGAGCCCGATGAGCATCACCAGGCCGATCTGCACATACACATCGTCCTGCAACCCGCGCAGGGAGATAAAGGTCAATGCGCCCAGCACGGCCATGGGGACCGCAAGCAGAATGATGAAGGGCAACGCAAAGCTTTCATATTGCGCGGAAAGCGTCAGATAAACCACCAGGATGCCAAGGCCAAAAATGACAATCGCCTTGCCGGCGGCCTCGACCTCTTCCAGAGCGAGCCCGGTCCAGCTGTAGCTCATGCCCTGCAGCATGTGCTTTTTGGCCAGATTCACCATCGCCTGCTGACCCTGGCTGGAACTCAAACCCGGGGCGGGCGAGCCGTCGATCTCGGCGGAGCGGAACAGGTTGTAGTGATTGATGACCTGAGGTCCAGAGGTCTGGGTGATGGTGACGATATTGTCCAACGGAATCAATTGATTGGTAGTCGAGCGAACGTAATATTGACGCAGGTCCTTCGCGGTCATGCGGAACGGCTGATCCGCCTGCACATAAACCCGGTAGGAGCGGTTGTTGTAGTTGAAGTCGTTCACATATTGGGAGCCCATGTAGACGCCCAGCGCGGAAGAGACCTGGCTGATCGGAACGTTTAGCGCGCCCGCTTTCTTGCGGTCGATGCTGACTAGAAGCTGAGGGTCGTTCGCGGTGAAGCTGGTGAAGAGGCCGGTCAACTGATTGCTGCCTCGGCTCTCGCCGACGATTTGATTGGCGGCATTGGCGAGGTCCTGCAGGGTGTTCCGGCCCAGGTCCTGAAGAATGAACTGAAAGCCGCCATAGGAGCCGATACCCTGGATGGCTGGCGGCTCAAAGCAAACCAGAATTGCGCCCGGAATCTGAAACAGTTTCGGCTGCAAACGCAGGCGGATATCCGGCGCTCCGTGTCCCGGGGCGCGCCGGCTGTCGATCGAGTTGAGCGGCACGAAAATGACGCCATAATTTGGAGAGCTGCCTCCGCTGAGCGAAAATCCCGGGATGGCAAAGGTTCCAAAGACGTCTGGATCCTGAAGGATCACCTTCTCGGCACGGGTTGAAACATCCGTGGTGTAGCTGAGCGAGGCGCCTTGTGGGGCCTGCACGGCCACAATGAGATAATTCTGGTCTTCGCTGGGCACAAACGCAGTTGGAACATGCAGATACATGTAGCCAGTCAACACCAATCCTGCGAAGAACAGAACCAGCATCAAGTAGCGGACCTTCAGAACCCCCTGAACCGCGCGGCCATATCCATGCCCGAGAGCGCGAATTCCATCGTCGATCCCGTGCGCAAACCGTCGATAGCAGTTCGCGAGCGGCTTGATCCGGGTCCAATCGAAGACGCTGTATTTCGCCTCTTCGCCCCGCAATAGAATGGCCGCCAGCGCCGGCGAAAGGGTCAACGCATTGAAGAGTGAAATCGCAATCGAAAAGGCGATGGTTAGAGAAAACTGTTTGTAGAGGATCCCCGTCGTGCCGGGGAAGAAAGATACTGGGATGAACACCGAGATCAGCACCAATGAGGTGGCGACAACGGCGCTGGTTACTTCGGCCATGGCAACCGAAGTCGCCGCATGGCCATCGCTGTCGTCTTCATCGATGTGCCGCTGGACATTTTCGATCACCACAATGGCGTCGTCAACGACTAGACCGGTGGCGAGCGTAATGCCGAAGAGGGTCAGCGAATTGATCGAAAAACCGAAGAGGTTGATAAAAGCGAATGTCCCAACCAGGGAGACCGGGATGGTAACCGCGGGGATAATCGTGGCGCGCCAATCCAGCAGGAAAAAGAAGATCACTACGATGACGATAACGACGGCTTCTTCCAGCGTCGTTATGACTTCTTTGACCGAGTCGCCGACCACGGTGGTCGTATCGAAGGCGACCACGTACGTCATACCTGGAGGGAATGACTTCTGCAGTTCCCGCAGCGCCGCTTTGGCGAGCCTATCGACCTCAAGTGCGTTCGCGTCTGATAGCTGCTGCACGCCGATGCCGATGGCGGGATGGCCGCTATATTGCAAGTTGCTGTCGTAGGACTCGGCCCCCACCTCGGCCCTGCCCACGTCCTTCAACTGCACAATGCCATTGGTGGTGGTCTTGAGAACGATCTGTTCAAACTGGCTGGGTTCAGACAAACGCCCAACGACCCGCAAGTTCGCCTGGAACTGTTGTTTGAGATCCGACGGCGCTGCCCCGATCGAGCCGGCGGCAATCTCGACGTTCTGGTCTTGCAGTGCTGCGGTCACATCGGCTGCGGTCAGCTGTCGAGTGGCGAGCTTGACTGGATCGAGCCAGATTCGCATGGCGTATTTGCGCTCGCCGAAGATGACGACATCGCCGACGCCAGACACGCGCTTCAGTGCGTCCTTGACGTAAACGTCGAGATAGTTCGAGATGTACTGATTGGAAAGCGACCCATCCGGAGAATAGAACCCGGCGCCGAAGACGAAGTTCGGGTTTGCCTTGGTAATTGTGATGCCGGTGTTTTTGATCTCCTGCGGCAGCCGACCCTGGGCGGTCGCCACCCGGTTCTGCACGTCGACCGCGGCAATATTCAAATCGTATCCGGTGCGGAAGGTTACGTTGATGGCACTAGTGCCGTCATTCGAGCTGGTCGAGGACATGTAGTGCATCCCCTCGACGCCGTTGATCTGTTGTTCGAGCGGAATGGTTACCGCCGACTCCACCACTTGCGCGTTTGCGCCCACGTAGTTGCTGGTAACTGTTACTTGCGGTGGCGCCAGAGTGGGATAGAGCGAGATCGGCAATTGGGGAATCGACACCGCGCCGGCAAGGATGATCAGCAGCGCGCAGACGGTGGCAAAAATCGGCCTTCGAATGAAAAAATCTACCACGTGTGCTTTTCCTTCAGGCCTTTCGTGCGGCCGTTGCGATTAGATCGAGCTAGCGGGTGTTGATTCAGCCGAGAGGCTGGACCGGTGCTCCATCGACAAGAAACTGTGTCCCTGAAACGATGACCTTATCTCCAGGCTTCAGGCCTTCGGTTACCGCGTAGCTATTCCCCAGAGTATCGCCGAGGGTCACCGCTCGCTGTTTTGCCTGCGTGCCCTTGTCTCCCTGCTGCGCCACATAGACGAATGCCTGACCGCCAATGCGCGTAACTGCCAGCACCGGAACGGTTGGCGTCGGAGCGCTACTCCAGATCACTCGTGCCTTCACAAGTTGAGCATTGCGGAATTTGTCGATTTGCGACTTGAGCGGAGCCTTCACCAGGATTCCCTGGAGTCCGTTGTCCACGCTCGGGGATATGAAATCGATGTGGGTGCTCTCCAACACATCGCCGTTAGTATCGACAATGTTGATGGGGAGACCCATGCGCACCTCCGAGGTTCGTTCCGTCGGAATATAGACATAGGCCTCGAATTCCTTATTCTCATCCACGGTCGTCAGTATGGTCGTGGCTGAGACATAGTCGCCAAGATGCACCGGAATGTCGCCGACAATCCCATCGAATGGCGCGCGAATATGATAGTAGCCCAGCTGCTTCTCCTGGCTCTGGCGCGACGATACGGCGGAATCGTAATCGGCTTTGGAATTGCTGTAGCTCTGCTCGGCCTGGTCCAGTGCGTCGCGGCTGATAACTCCGGCTGCGAAGAGCTTCCGCTGGCGCTCCACTTCGATCTCGTTGTAGTCGTACACAGCCTTCTTCTGACGTTCGGTCGCGATCTGAGAGTCGAGCGTCGCCCGCTGCTTCTGGGGGTCGATCTCCAACAAATCTTGACCCGCCTTCACCCGGTCGCCCGACTTCACCAATATGTCGGTGATGTTCCCATCCACCTGGGGGCTGAGCGTCGCTGAGCGCCGCGACTTGATGGTCGCGGTGTATTCATCACTCTTGGGCACCGGTGAGGCGGTGATGGTCACTGTCTGCACTGGCAACGCCTGCACCGGCGCCGCAGCTACCGAAGCTGCCGGCTTACTGCAGCCCCAGGCAAACAACGCCGACGCCAACGCCGCGAATGCGGCAATCGACCCGGTACGCATATGCATTCCACTCTCGTTCAACCGGAAACCTCGTGTCCTTCTACGCCCAGGTGATAGTCACGCGCTTCGGTAGATACGCTGCCACTTGCCTCCCTCAAGACCGGGAGCTCTGCAGATGGTGCTTCTCAAACCTCGCCGGGCTTGTCGAATTTGATTATCCAAGGTTGAATCCTGCTTCAAAAATATATCTGGTTGATTGCGCTTGAGCGCATGCCACGTCTCAGCCGAGGGCCGCTTTGGATTGACACCACTTTCTCAGGTTGATAGATTGACAGTGGAAGGAACTGACCCCAAGCTGTCCGCGAGGTCGCGCGAGACATGTCCCCGTCGTCCAGTGGCCTAGGACACCGCCCTTTCACGGCGGTAACACGGGTTCGAATCCCGTCGGGGACGCCAAATCAAATCAATTAGTTAGCGAAAACTCCGCGATTTTCCTGCGGAGCATTTCGCGGAGCATTTAGGCGCCCTTTTGGGCCGGTTGAGGGATGTTGACCGTTCTCATCATCTCAACGACCTTCTGTTGAGCGGCGCGTTTGGCGGGCATCTGCGCTTGCGCATATATGTCCATAGTGAGAGGGCTCAGACTGGACTACGTCACATATGACGCGCTCAAAGCAGGCTTCCAAAATGAAAGCCTCATTTTCCAAGTTCCTGGTCTGGGCAGTATTGAGCTGGGAGAAATGAACCCAGCTTCGGTGCCGCGAAAACTCCCGATACTTAGCCGGAAGATGATTGAGCGGTGAACGCTGTGCGTTCGGAGCTTGGGCAGAGACTTCGATTCAGTCGCCTATGAGGTTCTCGGTTGTGCGGACTCAAATAGCGAGCTGTAAAGTTTCAGCCCTGGCCCTGGAATGGCTTGGGAATCCATCCGTTCATCTCGGCTTTGAGGCGTCCGCTCTTGTCCAGTATTGCGACCCGCTCGCCCACCACAAGCGATTCGATCAGGACATCGAGACAATACCCTTTCGAGTTCTGGGCGCTGGGAACTTTCAAGGCGGAGATGCGTCCGCTGCGGAAGCAAGCGGAGCCGAGTTGCTGCGTCGGCGTCAGCCTTTTGCGGGCATTCAGAATGAACCGCGATGGCACGACGCTCACCAGTTCCTCGGAGGATGTGCCGAGTTCTGGGTAGAGGTCAGGAACGGTCAAGTCCAGAACGCGCAAGAGCGAGCATTCGAGGGTGAGGATGAGGTCAGGATCGCGTGGCGCTCCGCGCAACTGCCCATCGGCGGTCGTAAACAGGGCTTCCGTTTCGAGCAATGCCGTCATCTGGCTGTCCGCTGTGTAGAGCACCGGGAAGGTATGCGGAGCATTGTACCGACCGCCCCGCTCGAACGCTCCGATGGCAGACAGGGGCGAATCGCGCCAGCGGTCGGCAATGACGCGATAGCTCGGCTCCGAGTATGCAGTCAGCGGAGCGCGGTCTAGCACGGCGATCATCTTTTCGATGGAACGCAATCGCTACTCGTTAGACCGGCTGTCTGGCGCTCATGGCGTCGATGAAAAGCTCCAGCGGAGCAAGATCGCCATTCTGGATGAACTCGATGGGGGCATGGTTCTCAAGGCTCCGGTTGGGGGCATTGAGAAAGATGCGGGCATTGGTCTTGTCGCCGGCGTAGAGGTCAACTAGCGCAACCCAGATTCGATACAGACGGCGGAGTTCCACTTGCAAGCTGCTGGCATCAGGAGACTTGCGGACGCCTGGGGCTTTCCGTCCAACCGCCTCCGCAATGATCGCAACCGGAACGTTAAATTCACGCGCGATCCGTGCAGCGTCCAAGCGGCCCGTTTGGGGATTGAAAAGAGCTGGCTCCATTGCCGGTACTGTATGAGCAGCAGACATATGACACCTCTGTAAGGAAGATTATAGGGTCGCTATGGTTGCGTCAAGGTTGCTTTATTGTATCGCTGGTGTTCCGCTGGGAGCAGACTCATCTTTGGTTAACCAAGGCGGTTACGTAACCGAGAAAAACCTGCTTGTGAGTCGTTGGAATTTACAGCTCAACGCTCATGTCCCCTAGGAATTCGGATGCTGGCTTGGCGCTTGTCACCAACAGCTAGTCCCGGGCACGGGTACAAGCTACATAGAGTAAATGCCGCTCTGTGGTGTAAACATCCTGAAGATCACTCTCATCCGCAACGGCTTCAATACGCTCCTGAAGAGGGATCACCTCATCATCGCAGGCCATCACACTAACGGCACGGAATTCCAGTCCCTTGGCAAGATGCATCGTACTGATGGATAGCGAGCCCGGCGCGATGTCTACACGCTCGTCAAGCACACGGTACTTGAAAGCAGCCAAGTCCGCGGCTGCTTTCGCCCGGTCAAGCTGCTTGGCCGTGCGAACGAACAGGGCAATCTCGTGAGGTTGAACTCCTTCCGCAGCCAGCTTACGAAGCCAGTAGGCGACCTCCTTGCTTTCTTCTTCCGAAGTCGAATACGTCTTTATGTCCGGCCTGGGTCCATTGAACAGCGATACTGCTCCTTCGCGACTTTCCACGTTGCCATCTACGTCGACGATTTGCGGATCAAGCAGTCGGTCAGCCTGAGAGCGAATTTGATGCGATGTGCGGTAGTTGATCTTCAGGGTCGTTGAACGTCCCCGAACGTCTGCTCCTGCGGCCTTCCACGAAAAAGGCTGCTGGAAGATTCGTTGTCCGAGATCGCCAGCGAAGAAGAGTCCGTTCGCCCGCCCGCCGGCGATGCTGGCAAGGAAACGCACCTGCGCGATGCCGATGTCCTGCGCTTCGTCCACCACGACAAAGTCGAAAGGCGATGCCGCACCGTTCCCGTACTGACGCGAAAGAACATTGAACATCCCCGCTTTGGTAATGAGCTTCTGTTCTCGGAGGCCCACACGGACTGACTCGAAGATTGTCGAGAGCAATTGTCGCTGCTCCTCACGAAGCCGCGTCTTGCGACCAAGGCGATTTACGTCGCGATACTCTTCCCACTTGTCGAGCTGCCAGCTATCGACGACCTGTTCCCATTCGGTTGTCAGAAAACGGTGAGAGAACTTGTGCTCTCCGGCATCGGTACTGGCTTGCCGCAGAAGATTCGCAATTTGCGCATCGGTCGAACAGACCCTCGACAAGAATCACCTCTGAGCAGCGCCGGACCTTCTCCCCTCCATACAGGCCGCCCTTGCCGCCGGGTAGAAAGCGATGAGCAAAAGCGGCGCCGATGCTGCGACCGTAGAGGTTGACGATGTGCTCGCCCTGGCACAACGGAAAGACGATGCGCTGATAGAGAGCATCCGCGCCTTGCGCGTTGATCAGGCCGGCTTCTCGCAACACCGAAAAACAATAGCCTTGCGTCGTGAGATGGTGGCGCAAAACTCCGCCGGGCGCATAGCCGATACTCAACTCCCGGATCAGAGAAGGATCATGAAGTCCGCGTTGACGCAGATACTCAAGCGCTTCCGGGGCGAACCAACTTTTTACAAACGCAAGGGCCAGAGGATCTCAAGAACAGAAGCCATCCAGGGCGACGGAGCCACCTGGGGCTCGCTATCGGTGCCTCGCTGGAGCCAGCGGACTATGCACGCCATGGTCTGGCGAATGAATGAAGCCGCGGGCTCAGACCAGTCCAAGCCCGACGACCAGCGACGGACTGTGGAAGCATCGGGCACCCGATCAGCATCCTTAAGCTTCGGCGAGGCCTTCTCCCATGAGCAGTGTTCCGCGAAGCGTCTCCAAAATGCCTGGCAGCGCGCAAACAAACTGAAGTGGGTGTAGGGAAGCGAAAACAGCGGAAGAAACGTGAACGTCGTCCCGCAGTTGGAGCAGCGGCCCCGCCGGATCCCGATCCAGTCATGATGCTCGTCGTGCGCCTGCTTGCGGCGATGCCCGTGCCCAACAATCGAATCGCGCTTACAGATCGGGCACAAGCGTAAGATGATCTTGTCGCAGTCGTCGGCCCAGCAGACAGAAAGCTGCTCCAGCCCGGCCGACACTGGGACAAAGAGGATCGTTACCTCACAGGGGCTTCGCTGTCCGACGTTGACCCTCCAAGATCTCAGCCGGCTGCGAAGCTCCTCCTCCTGAAGAAAACCCAACTGAAAGAGAATATAGCTTCTTACTGACAGCCTTGATCGCATGGCTCAGCTTATTGGCCGGTTATCTCCCTGATAGCGTCAATCCACAACCGTATTGAGGCAGCGGCGGCGACTCGCCAGTCTTATAGAAACGGCAACTATGTTCTCAGCGAGCTCGACTCCGTTGCGGCCGGTCTGCTTGACAGCGTTTGCTGGGATGTCTAGCATTGGCCTTCTCTTTACCACCCAGGCCCATGAACCTTGCAGGAACTCGATGATGCTCCGCCCTCTTTACGTGTTTCTGCCCTTGCTCTGTGCGCTCGCCGTAGAGAGTCAGTCACAGAAGACACCGACGAGCAGCTCGCCCAATTCAACGGCCGCCGCCCCTCGCGTCGAAGTGTCACTTCGCGATGGATGGCGCTTCAAGTTCGGACCAGAATCCGCAATGGAGCTGCAAGCTGAACCGGATGCGACATGGACAACCGTCAGCGTGCCTCACACTTGGAACCGCGTGGGCTACTACAAGGACACACCTGCATCGCACATCAACACAGCCCAGAATATAGTCACCACGCAGGGCGTCGGATGGTACAAGCTCACCTTCACCCCTCCAGCGAACGTGGCCGGAATGGAAAGCTTTCTACAATTCGACGCAGCAAGTCGCATCGCAACTGTCTGGCTGAACGGCACCCTGCTTGGCACACACAAGGGAGGCTTCTCGCGCTTTCGCTTGGACAGCACAGCTGCGTTGAAACCGGGCCAGCAGAACATGCTTACGGTGAAGGTTGACAACACAAAGCCCGCAGCGGGAAGCTCGACCGCCGATGTGCTGCCGCTTACGGGAGACTTCTTCGTGTACGGCGGCCTATACCGCCCGGTGACCCTGGTCTTCCGCAGGAAGATGCACCTCGATCTCATGGACTACGGTTCCTCCGGAGTGTATGCGAAGACGACGACCCTGGTGGCTGGAGGGGCTGAAGTAGAGGTCCGCGCACGGTTGCGCAACGACAGTGATCAGAGCGGCACTGTGATGCTCCGAACCCAACTGATCGACTCCATGGGCAAAGTCGCGGCACAACGAGAGCAGTCCGTCGCTGTAGAACCGGCGAGCGTCGCAGAGAGCGTCGTAAGCATGGCTGTGCCGCATCCGCATCTTTGGCAAGGTGTGGAGGATCCGTATCTGTACCGCCTGGTGGTGGAACTCTCAGACAAGTCCGCCCAGCTTGTGGACCGCGTCTCTCTCCCCTTTGGCATCCGGCAGGTCCGCTTCGATCCAAACGACGGGCTGTTCCTGAACGGAAAACACGTGACCGTGCATGGCGTGGGCTATCACCAGGATCGCGAAGGCAAAGGCTGGGCCTCGGAACCTGCGGACGTTGCCGCAGATGAGGCGACGATGCGTGAGATGGGAGTCACCGGTGTACGCCTCACTCATTACCAGCATGGCCAACCCATTCACGACCTCGCGGACCGGGACGGACTTGTGCTATGGGACGAGATTCCCCTGGTAAGCCAGTGGACCTTGGGCGAAAGCCTGCAACCGACCGAGGCGCTTCGTGAGAACGCCCGACAGCAACTCCACGAACTCATAGCGCAGGACTTCAACCATCCCTCGGTCATCACCTGGTCCATCGGTAATGAGATCGATTTTGGAAACAGCATACCGGCTTTTGTGGGGAACAAAACAGGCGCTGTTCCAGATCCCCTGCCACTCCTCAAAGAGTTGAACCAGTTGACTCATGAACTGGACCCGAGCAGGCCCACAACGCTGGCAACGTGCTGTGAGGGAATACGCTACGCACCCGATACCGTCGTGCCTATCACGGGCTCCGTGACCGACCTCTCCGGCGCAAACCGCTACTTCGGCTGGTACTACGGCACGCCCTCCGACCTGGGCCCTCATCTTGACGCCCTGCATCACACCCGGCCCGCACAGCCCATGGCTGTAACGGAATACGGCGCCGGTGGAGCTATCTCCCTGCACTCTGACAACGCGCTCGGTGGCCCGGAATCGCGCAACCGGCCTCAGGCGGAAGAATACGAGTCCTATATTCACGAGCAGAACTGGTCCACTCTGAGCAGCAAACCGTATCTGTGGGGTACGTTCCTATGGAACTCCTTCGACTTCGGCAGCACAACGCGCAGCGAGGGTAATGCCCAGGACATCAATACCAAGGGTATCGTCACCTTCGACCATAAGTACCGGAAAGACCCGTACTTCTTTTACAAAGCCAACTGGACTGCCACGCCTACTGTCCACATAAACTCCAGCCTTTATACCGAGCGGGCCTACCGGGTAGCAGATGTGCGGGTGTACAGCAACGCGCCAAAGACATCGCTGCGAGTCAATGGAAAGCTCATTGGAGTTCTTGCAAATTGCCCGGATCGCATCTGTGTCTGGAAGGGTGTCGTTCTCAGCTCCGGCACGAACAACATCGTCGCAAGTGGTTCGTTTCCCAAGGGAGATGTGGAGGACAAAACGCAGTGGCATCTATCCGACGCTGCCGCGAAAACCGTGAACATCGATTGCGGTGCTCTGGTCGCCGGGGCAAGCGATGGAAAACACTTCGGATCGGATACGTTCTTTGAGGGCGGAACGGCCCAAGTGATCTCCGGCCCGGCGGCTTGGGGAAGAGTTCCGGTTCCGCCCAAAATCGCCGGCACCAGCAACCAAGAGACAGCGGCTACCTACCGGTCCGGATCGTTCACCTATCGTGTTCCCGTGGCCGACGGATCGCACAGCGTTGTCCTCACGTTTGTCGAACCGTCTCTGCATCGCGGCGAGCGTATCTTCGACATCTTTGCGAACGGGCAGAAAGTTGTCACCAATCTGGATGTGGCAGCCGCGGCCGGAGATTCCCTCACCGCCTATCAAACGCATTTCGAGGTGAAAGCCAAGGATGGCATGGTGATTCTAGAGTTCAGACCGACCAAAGGAGACGCGATTGTCTCCGCGATAGAGGTGCAATAGCGTCGCAAGTGGCCTCCAGATGCGCGACCCTTCAACGGTGGTCTGCGTCTCGTTAATTTCGGGGTGTCTCCGTTGGCTTATGGCGCTTGCCCAGCTGCACCCGCGCGGCATCGTTGTAGCCGGAACCAATACTCATGCATGCAAGCCGCACGAATAGTCAGCTAGATTCGCTTATATTGACCGATCCTGATCTCAACTGGCGATAATGGAAGTCGACGAGAAGGTGGACTTCGGCGGCGTCTTTCGCAGTTTCGAAGTACCAGTTGGCAACCTTCCGGCTGGCCGGCGGAGGAAAATCGATCTTTACGCCGATCACGCCGGCTTCGACGGTCTTGCGAAAAAATTCTTGGCGTGCTGTAGGGTCACTCACGAAACGGCTGTGAACCCATATCCAGATTTTCACGTCTTTTGTCTTGGCATATGCAACATCGGAGGCGACCGCAGCCCATGAGTCTGGCCATTTCTCCCAGCCTTCGTCGAGGAGGTAATATTCGAATCCGATCTGGCTGGTCCAGTCGACCCACTGGCGTTGATCCTGCTCCTGCGGATCGCCGATCGCCAGCCACTGCCATGTCGATCTTCCAGGCTTGATCCAATCTGCGTTGGCCAATTGAGGAGTTACGGGCGGGTTGAGATTCTGCACGAGCGTCGTGTTCACCAGGTCGTTCAAATTGCGCGCAATGACGGTGACCCGCCAAGGCTGCACGACCTCATCATCGGTCGTCCAGCCCTGAGGATCGGCGTAGAGCTGCCCTTCTAATGCGCCATCGGACCCAAGAGTCAATGCCAGGTCGCCGTAGTCCTTGATGAGCGCTTCCGTGAGCGTGAGATAAATGTCTCCGACGTGGGCAGTAATCGGCATGCCAAACATGCACGGTAAATTTGTTCTAACTTCTTGCTGGTTGGACGCATGAGTTTTCGGTCATGCGTAAATAGTCGAAGACCAGGCGGACGTTGCGCGTGAGCTGGCGCATTTTCCTGGGGACGCTG
>Ga0302324_100011675_pt1 | contig 18001 bp, 16 predicted proteins | sample Palsa_T0_1_FD_201949 | JGI IMG/M metagenome (GOLD analysis project Ga0302324, IMG submission 201949) | Peat permafrost microbial communities from Stordalen Mire near Abisko, Sweden - Palsa_T0_1 | ecosystem: Environmental > Terrestrial > Soil > Palsa > Peat permafrost | place: Sweden: Abisko... | reverse complement strand
CGACCTGCAGACCGCGATCGACGCGTTCGCCAAGCTCGCCTACCCGTACTGGCACGCGGTCACCCAGACCGACCTCGCCGCCTGGCACACCGATCACCACCAGCCCGACCAGGCCGGCCCTCTGCTCGAGCAGGCGATCGCGATCCTCACCCCGCTGCGCGCCGCACCCGCCCTCACCCGCGCGCACGCGCTCGCCCACGTGACGAGCGACCGAATCGCCACCTGACGTCAGTAGGTGTGCACTGCAATGACAACGATCACTGACCTCGACGACTTCAAGGCCCTCGAGCCGTCCTTTCGCGTCATCGAGGAGGCATGCTCACAATCCCGTCGACGGCCAGGTCGAGCAGCCGTTGTGCCTGTGCTTCGCCTTGTTCACCCAGTGGGACGCGCCACAGCGCGCCCATGATGAGCAGAATGTCGTCCGGATCGAGACCGGGCCTGATCGTCCCGGCTTCCACGCCGGCCTGCAGCAGGACGCCGATGGCGGCGAGGACCGGCTCGTAGGTGTCTCGGACCACGTCCTCTCTGACGGCCGGACCAAGGGCGTCGCCGAGTCCATGCTTGATCCTCACGTAGGAGGCGAGACGCTCAAACCAGCGACGGAAGGCGTCGAGCGGCGGATGTTCCTCGAGCAGTGCCGGTACCGAGTCGACCAGCTGCTGCACGTCGTGGCGATAGACGGCGAGCACTAGATCCTCGCGGGTTGGGAAGTGGCGATACAGCGCGCCCGGGCCTACGCCCGCAACCTTCGCGATCGAGTTCAACGAGCGCGGCGTCAGCCGAGCCCAGATCGCGCTCGCATGGCTGCGGCGCAACCCCGTCGTCGTCGCCCCCCTCGTCGGAGCCGGCAAACCGTCCCACATCGACGAAGCCGTCGCCTCGCTCGAGCTCGACCTGACCGATGAGGACGCCCGACGACTCGAAGCGCCCTACACCCCCCGCTACGACTTCCAGGGAATCTCTGACGACGCCGAACTTGCCCGGATCTCCGCCCGCGTCGGTATCAAGCCAGCCGGCGCCTGACGAACGTCCGCCTAACGAGTGGCCTTCGGCTTACGCTCGCATCACTTGACCCCCCGACCTGCGAGAGTCACGGCTCCGAATCAACCCCTGATGGGAGGTCAGCATGGCGGAGAGTGTCTATCGCGTCACCGAGATCGTCGGTGTCAGCAGCGAGTCCTGGGAGGCCGCAGCCCAGGTTGCCGTCGAGACTGCCGCGAAGAGCGTCCGAGAGTTGCGCGTCGCTGAGGTTGTGCGGCAGGATCTCACGATCCAGGATGGGGGTGTGCTGAATTATCGAATCCGCCTCGGGATCTCGTTCAAGTACGACCCGAGCGAGTAGGCAAGAGCGTCGCCCAAGTTGCTCGCCCAGACAGATCACTGCCCGGGCGGGCAGCGCGGCCGACCGGCCCGGACCGCCCGTCTGGCCGTGCGAGCGTCGAAAGGCAGGAGCAGTATCCCAACAATGCTGAGCCGAGTTGTCACTACTAGACGCAAGAATTGGATCGCTGGCCTGACCAGGGTCTTAGTATTGGCTGCCGGTGTGGCCGTCGCCGGGGTCGGGTCCGCGCAGACGTTGCTGCCGCTCCAGGCGGTCGGCTGGCCCAACGAGACGCTGCCGGGGGCGGTTTGCAGGTCAAGCAGGCCGATCCATTTGCACAACCACGTCGCTCGGATCGCGCACACCGGTTTCGGAGACGTCGACAGCTTCGGTTCAGACCCTGACCTCGTTGAAGTCACGGCCGCGTACCACGTGACCTATGGTCAGCTCGGCGGCGTTGGGCCCGCTGTCGCGGTTGACGTCGGCTGCTCCAACAACGGTGGCACTGCGGACGGTCAGATCCGCTTTGCCGGTGTCGTCTTCAGCGGCTCGGCCACGAGCGTGCGTCCGGTGGGCCTGCTCACGCCCCAACAGCCGCTCCGTTCGAAGGCGTCGCACGTGCCGTTGCTGGGGAAGGTCAAGTGGGCCCGCGGCCGGATCGTCGTCGCCGAGTACTGGTACGGACCAAACGACCCCACCTGCTGCGCGTCCGGGCGCGCAACCACAACCTGGGCCTTCCGCACCGGCAAGCTCACCGCTGTCCGTACCGTCGTCACCAAGCGACCGGCCGGCTGATCTCGCCGGATGCTGACCCGGCCCGGGCAACATTCACCCGTGTCATGGCCGACCGACGGCATCACCGGAACTCGAGGTCGGCGTGCTGCGAACTGTCCGGGGCAGGCGAGGGCTCTCACGCACGCCAGGTTAGAGCGGCGTGACCGGGCCTGACGGACCCGTCTTTGACGGCACCTGCACGTCGTAGTAGCCGCCATGCTCGTCGTAGATATAGATCAGCAAGCGCCAGAGCCGTCGAACTGGAGCGAATCGACGTCGGTGCTGCATCAGTGACCACGCGGGCTCCGCCGACCTCGAACCGGAACCAGTCGCCGATGTCCCGCGCCGCCGCTGCCCTGAGCTCTCGCTCCGCAGTCTCGCGCGCCGCATTCCGAAAGAAGTCGATGTCGATCGTCGCCCGGACGCCGAGGTCGCGGGCTAGCAGTGCGACAGCGCCCTTGACGATCCACTCCCGATGTTCTTGGTACAGGCGCTCGAGCAGACGGTCGTAGGTGATCTGCCGCTGGAGCTGAGACAGAGACCAGCGACTTTCGGCCGCCTTGGCCTTGAGCTTGTCGGTCAACGCGCGGCGGAACGCAGCCGGGCTGGGGTAGGTCCGCCGCGCGTTCATCTAGCTCTTTCGCGCGCTCCAGCGACCGGCGACGTGTCGCCGCTGCCCGTCCGAGCCACGTGCGCACGTGCCTCTCCCATCCAGTGAGACGTTTCGGGATCACCGACGAGGTCGAGGAGCCACCGGAGCAGCCCGAGCCCATCCCCGGGTCGCAGCCCGAACGCGGTCGCGTGCGGCGCCAGCGCGTCGGCAAACGTGCCGGGATAGTCGTGGGCCTCGCGAATAGCCTCGGCGATTATGTGCCCGACAGCCGCTGGGTCCTCGCGCTCACCGAGCAGATCGGAGGCGATCACCGACGGGCGGGTCACCGGCAGGCCGCGGAGCTCGATCCACTTCTGGATCGTTCCCCGGTGGAGCCGGACGTCGGGCCGGCGGGACTGCGGCGGGCGAGGTCGCGCTATCTCGATGAAGGCGTCAATCACGTCCGCAAGAACAGCAAGCACCTGCCCCATGGGCCGGATCAAACAGATCACCATCACGACCTGCACGCCAAACGCGACTACACCACGTCCCAGCTACCTAGCAATAACGCACGCCGGACTCAAGCAGGGAACCCACACCCTGATTGTCAGGATCTCCTACGAGTTGACCGCGCTGCCGCAGTCGAAATTGCCGCTCACGACGCGCGAAGGCGCGTCAGCCCCGATATGGAACATGGTCCCCGAGAAGATTCCTGTCTTTCCGTCGTTGGCTACGTAGCCGCCGCCAGCTGGTGTCGGGGTGGCCGCGTCATCGGGGAGCCAGTCCCCCACGCTGTAGCCGGTGCCGGCCAGCACCGCGTCGGCGCCGCCGTCACGCGGTGAGTCGAAAGTGAGCTCCCGCTGTCCCTGGGCTCCGATCGGTAAGTCGTGGAAGTTCGGGATCGTCAAGATCAGGCCGCTGCCGGTCGCCGGGACCTTGACGGTCAGCGTGTCGCCGACGCCGACCGTGCAACTAGCAGCCGGCGGATAGTGCGCGACCAGCGAAGACGAGCCAGAGCCCGGAATTCCCTGCTTCACCGTGATCCCGCCGCTTGACGGCCCGCTCGGCGTGCCCGGGGAACCGCTGTCGATCCCGCACGCGGCATTCTTGCTTTCGCCCGACAGGGTGACCTTGGCGCCTCCGACCCCGCCCCAGATCGCGAGGACCGCCTGGCCGCTCTGCCCGCCCTCGTCGACGGGGTTGCTGCCGTCGGGGCACGCGCAGCCGCCCTGGAGGTCACAAAGCCGGGTGGGTGTGACGTCGAGGGTGCGCCCGTCGGAGAGGTGCAGCCCGCCGGGAGCGGTTCCGGCGATCGTCACGATGTCGGCCTTGAGGTCGATGCGCGCGCGGTCTGAGGCTCGCGGCGGCGCGCCGAACGTGACGGTGTCGCCGTTGCCGACGGTCTGATCGCGCAGCTCGGGCGTGGTCTGACCAGCGAGTCCGACCCCGTCGAACGTCCACTGAGTCCCGAGTCCTGGGTCGAGCAGCGGGTTCGTCGCTAGGTTGCGTGCGAAGTACGGAGCGGCTGCGCCGGCGAGCACGTTGTAGATCCCGGTGGCGCTGCTCGCAGCGACCAGTTGCTGGAATCTTGCCCAGACGTAGCCCGGGCCGCCCATCTCCTCGGCGACCTCGTCGAACAGGGGAAACGCGTCGTAGTCGCGCGCGAACAGGTCTCGGAACGGGTTGTTGATCCACGCGAAAGCCGATGGGTCATCGGGGTCGGCGCCGTCGAGCTCGAGCTCGAGCTCGTCGCCGGCCCAGTCGGCGAATCCCTCGACGAAGTAAGTCGGGAGGGCCACGAACTTCGAGGTGGTCCCGGCTGCGGCGAACTGGAAGCAGTGCGTCAGCTCGTGGCCCTCGACGTTCGTGGCGATCTCGGTCGTCGTGGTCTCGATCTGGTTGATGAGGATGCGGCAGCCGGTGACCTGACCGGCGCTGTTGATCACGGGCGTCGCGAACCCCCCATTCGACCCACCGACGTAAGGGTTGGTGCCGAGCTCGGCGTTCGTTCCGGCCAGCACGGTGGGCGTGAATGACAGCGTTACGCCGGTGAGGTTCGAGATCTTCTTGATCAGCGTGGGCTCGAGCGAGCTCAGCAGCGGGTTGGCCACGGCCGCGGCGTGGGCTTCGTCGGCGCGGGCGAGGACCGCGCCCACGACGGTGCGGTCGGCTCGTGGCAGGCGCCGAAGGTCTTGGCTGATCCATAAGAGCGGACCCGTCACGTCGGGAAGCCGCGGGAGCTTTACAGCGCCAGGAATGCGCTTCACGCCCGGCAGTCGCGCGAACGTCGCGATAAACGCCTGCTCGGCTTCGGCGAGCCCGACGTGACCGTTCGCGCCGACCGCGAACGCGCCGCCCTCGCGCTGAACCGCGAGGCCGCCCTCGGTGAGACGCGCACGAACGCAGATAAGCCCGCGCGCGGCATACACGGCGGCGTCACGCGGCTCGCAGCGAGCGTGTCGCGCGATGCACACCATCCCCGCGAGCTGGCCCTTGGCACAGCGCGCAACAACTCGCTGCGGGCCAGTGGACTTCGCCGCCAGCGCGGGCGCCGCTGGCGCCAGCGCCGCCACGAGCAGCGCGCAGACTGACGCGATCGTCGCGGCCAATCGCGTACGCCCATTCGGCGCGTCGCCTCTGTCGGCGCGGACCGTCACTGGGCGGACCGTCACTGGGCGCACCGCCCTCTGAAGTCTGCCTCGCAACACGGGTCTCAACGTGTTGTGCGGCCAGACCCTACGCCGCAAGGTTCGGGTGTGCTTTTCAAGGGCCACAATCGGCGGTATATTGCGCGCTCGTGGCTAGCGCGTGGGCTAGCGCTGGTTGCTGGGGCGGACCGGGAGGCAGTTGTGAGTAGGCGGGTGATGCTGGTCGCGGCGTTGGCCGGGATAGCAGTGTTGGTGATGGCGGGTGAGGCGGTCGCTGATACGACCACGGTCGGCGAGACGGTGTTGACGCCGAACGCCGGCCTCGCTGATATGACGGGGCAGAGCATACCGGTGTTTCAGGGGGACGCGGGCAGCAACTACACGCTGACGGCGCCGCAGACGGGCACGATCACCTCTTGGAGCTTCCTGAGCGCCGGGATCGCGACGGGGAAGCAGTTCGTGCTGCGGGTGTTCGCCCCCGTCGACGCTACCGACACGAGTTGGAGGGCGCTCGCGACGAGCAATCCCGTGAGTGTCACGAGCGCGACGGGCGTCGACGCGGTCAACGGGCCGTTTCCCGCGAACATCGCGATCGGGCAGGGCTGGCGGATTGCGCTGGAGCCGGTCGATGACAGCTTCACCCCGATCGAGCAAGGCGTAGCGGGCGTGGATGGGATCCGCTACTTCGCCGCGCCGGTCGGCGACGGCTCGAGCGCGATGCCTGTGAGCGTTATGGACAACGGGCAGGTGGTCCCGATCCAAGCCACAATCGACTACACCGGCGCTACATCGCCCCCCGCTAATCCTGTGCAAGTACCCGCCAACCAGCAGCCCCCGCGGATCCTGGGGACACCAAGTGCGGGGCAGACGCTGACATGTGACCCGGGCGTCTGGACCGGCAGCCCCACGTTCTCATACGCCTGGTCTCAGACGACCTTGGTGGCCAAGATAGTCGCTAACCATCTCGTGTTCGAGCACGAGGTCGCGCCGCTCGGGACGGGATCAACGGTTACGGTCGGGGACGTTCCACCAGCGACCACGACGATCTCATGCTCGGTCACGGCGACCAACTCCGCTGGTGCGGTCGCCGTGGCGGCCGCCGAGGTTGCCGTCCTCGCCCTGCGCCCGGTGCTGGCCCCGTCGCGAGGTCTGCTTCAGCTCGGTCCGCACGGCATTCCAAGCCCGAACCCGGCGATCAGCCCGCGGGTCGGTGTGGGAGGTCAGAACGTATGCACAAGCGGGCGCTGGGAGCATTACCCGACTAAGTACGCCTACTACTGGTACGAGAAGAAAGCGGGCCGTCTCAAGAGCGCGAGCCGCTCGCACCCGCAGGTCGCAGGTGCGGCATGGATCGCCAACGGGGCGACGCTCGTGATCCCGGCCAGCCTGGAGCGACATCGCATCTTCTGCGGAGTGCAGGCGACCAACACCGCCGGGACCAGCAGTCTCGCTCTCAGCAACACCTACGTCGTTCCCGCGACCGCGCCCGTCAGCACCGCCGCGCCTGACGTTTCGGTCACGTGGACCTCCCCAACCCGCTCAGCCGGCAGTCCAGCCGTCGACAACCCAAGCGGGGTACTGGAAGGGAACAAGTTCGTGCTCAGTTGCGGGCCGGGGCGATGGAACCGCTCCGACCTCACCTACTCCTACCAATGGGTCTTCGACCTCAACCACGCATCAGGATCACCTGCGCCGCCGCTCACCGGCATGGTCTACACGGGCGACAGCATCACTCTCGAGCTGCTGTTCGCACCCCAACAGACTCCGAGTTCCTACCGGCTCCAGATCAACGGCGGAATCCCCTCGCTCGGCGGCGTCGCACGCCCGAGCATCGACTATCTCGACGACTACGTCCAATGCGAGGTCTCCGCAACGACGCACAACGGCGTTCGCGCAGACGTCCTCTCGCGCCCGGTGCGCGTCGCCGGGCCCGTCGTGGGAGCCGGGTGAGCGCCGGCGCTCCCCGTAGACTGGGACAGCGATGCTGAGCATGGGGGGCGCCGGCGATAAGAGTGACAGAGCTTCGGGTGCTGACCTCCTTGCTGAGGCGCTCACGAACCCGCCGCACGACACCAGCTGGAAGGTCACAACCGCCGAGCGCCTGGAAGTTCGCGATGAAGCGGGCGTGCTCTTCGCTTGGACGAGCCAAAAAGGGGGCAGCGTGAAGGATGCGGGCGGACGCATGCTCGTATCGTTCGTCCCGGCGATCAAGCAACAGTTTTCGCGGTCCAGCATCATCGGATCGGCGCTAGGCGGCATCCTCGGTCCAAATACTCCGCCCTGGAGCCCCGGGGGGACGACCGAAGCGCCACCGTTGAACCTGAAGTACATGCCCCTCGGTCTGCCGTTTGCGCAGGTGCAGCCGGAGGCGAAGGGCACCGATCGTATCGAGCTGCTGCCATCCGGCAGGATCAACGACAAGATCATCAACCGAGCCCTCGCACCAGAAGCGGTCTCACGCATCCGCGCGCGGAGCCCGCTGCTGTATCAGCGCGGTCCGGCCAACCTCGCCGAGCTAAGCGATCCGCAGGGATGCGTCCTCGCTCGGGTCCGCTCCACGGCCGACCCACCTGAGGAGCGGGCCGAGTCGGCTTGGTCGATCGACGTGCTCGACAACGATCTGGCCGGCGTGTGGCTCTTCGCGATCCTCCTCGGCTGTCGTCGCTGGCATCGCTGACCACGACGACAGGCTTGTTGCCGTCCGAGGGCAGAGTCGGCGGATTCGCGCCCGGTCTCAGCCAAGCAGGACGTCGAATGTGCAGCTGGCGGTTGACGGAGCGTGAGTCGTGTCGCCGGCATATGTTGCCGTCACGTCCCATGTGCCGGCCGCGTCTTGGGCGTATGTGTCCGCGAAGTTGCCGGCGCCGTCGGTGGTGACGTTGTCGGTGCCGGGCGTGCCGCCCGATCCCGGGGGCGGCGAATAGGAGATGCTGACCGGCGTACCGTTGACCGCCGGCGATACCGTTCCGGTGATCGAGGCGGGTGTCAGCGGCTGCAGGGCCGTGGCGGGGCAGGTTACGGTGGTACTCGTGGGTGCGAGCACGGCGATCGTGCAGCTCCCGCTGCTGGGCGTGTGGGTGGCGTCCCCGGCCCATTGTGCTGTGATCGTCCAGGTGCCGGGGATGCCGACCGTGAGGTTGTAGTACGCGGTCGCGGTGGCGTCCGTGAGGACGGTCTGGGACTGGATGCTGCCGTCCGGCGCGGTCGCAGTCCACGCGATGCTTGCGTTCTGAAGGGCGGGGGCGAGAGTGGCGGTGAGGGTGAGTGAATTCCCTGGGCTCGCCGTAGAGGGGCAGTTCATCGACAGGCTCGAAACACCTTGCGGCGGGCTGACCGAGAACGAACAGGTCCCCTGGGATCCGGTGCGCCTTACGTCGCCCGTAAATGACGCTGTCACGGTCCATTGCCCTGGAGCGTTGGGCGCGAACGCGTCATTGAAGCCACCGGTGCCGTCGGTCGTAACCTGATCGGTCGTCTGAGTGCCTCCGGTGCCAGTGGGCGGTGTATAGGACACGCTCACCGGCGTGCCCTGGACCCCGGGCGTCACCGTCCCGGCGATCGCCGCCGTGGCGCCCGCACCGAGCGTCGAACCGGGACAAGCTACCGCCGTGGTGGAGGTTGTTGCCGCCTGTCCGACGGTCAGCGTAAGCGTATTGGACGATGAGCCGGCCAGATCATTCGACCCGCCGAAGTCGGCTTGCACCGTCCATAGACCAGTCTCGTTCAAGGTCAGCTGCGACCGCGCTCTGCCCAACTGGTCGACGGTGTTAGTAAAGCTCGTGTGCGCACCGCTTGGCGAGGTGAACTCGAACGTGACGGTGTCTCCGAGCTCATGTGGAGCGAGGTCAGCTTCGAGATGCGCGGTCGCGCCGGTGCTGTAGCTGGTCCCAGCGTCCGTCGAGCCCAACCCGAGCGTGGTGCGCGACTTCCCGATCGGGAGGTTAGGTGGAGGTCGCGTTGTGAGAACCCGCGGGCAGCGTTGACCGGGGCGTGAGAAGAATGAGATCACGGGGTGATTCAAGCCCGGGATGGTCAGCCCGGAGAGTGCTGTGTCGGGGCCCGTGACGGCAGTCGCGGAGACGAGGCAGTTCCCGTATGGGGCGGGGAGCGGTCGTACGGTCTGGTAGTCGCCGTAATCGTTGGAAGTGTCGGCTGTCATCGCGCTGCTCTTCGCGTCGGTGACGAGATCTGTGCCCGTAGGCGTCAGGAATCCGACGCCATGGGTGACGTAGTAGGGTCCGCCGCCGGCATAGAAGCCCATCGCCACCTCCCCGCTGGCGTCCGTCGCGAGGTCGGGCATAGCGAGCGCGTAGGTTGGATTCCAGAGTTCTCCTTCCGTGGCGACGTCGTACGAGATCAAGGTTGCGACGATCTTCAATGGTCCGCTCGTACTGCTGGACGTGATCCGGTGTGGAATGAACCGAACGAACCCGATGTGCGAATTAGGATAAGAATGCGGCGGCACGGCGGGCGGCAACCCCGGCGGTCGCGCCGGGGTCGGGCAGACCTTCTGGGCGTTGAGAGTGCAGAGTACTCGCCCGGTGTTCGGATCGATCACCTGTTTGTGGTCCGGACTGAGTACGTCGCGGCTCTCGCTCCACGCCGCCCAGACGTTCCCGTCACCGTCCATCGTCACGCCGGTGACGTTGCCCAGCTCCGCGTTAGCCTGCCGGGCTAGCCAATCGCTGCCATCCGGCAACTTCGACGGCCATGCGCCTGGCCCGTTGCTGTCGGCCCGCGCCCACGTATTGACGAGACCCTCATCGAGCACGTTCTCGTCGTCAGCTACCGATGCGACTACGAGCGCGCTGCTGTAACCACCGCGAAGGCCGACGAAGTACTCCCTGGTCCCCGTGACGTCCTGCGCGACTCGCAGCTCGTCGGTGCTCCCCGTGATCAGCTCCACCGGCGGTGCGATGCCTGCCGCTCTCGCCGTTCGGTCACTGGTGTGTGATGAGAGCGGCTGGGATGGGGACACTGAGAAGCTGTTGTACTTGAAGGCTGAGTGCTTGATCCGGAAGATTGTTCCGGTCGGCAGGTTGAAGCTGATGTACAGAAAGCCCGGGGTCAGACCGAGACGCGGCTGGTCCAGGATCTGAGTGTTGCTCAACCCCTGCGAATACAGGTCCGTGTAGTGCGTCCAAGCGCCGGCGCCCTTGGCAGCGAGTGCGGCGGGTGACGCCCAGGCGATCCTTTCCATGTCGTGCTTTTTTAGGTCTGGCGCGTACTGGATGACCCACACGAACACCCCGGCGTATCGGTCGTAGATCACAACCTGGTCACATTCCTTGTAGCAGGAATTCTGGTTGACCCCAGCGGTGAAGTAGCTCGGTGCGGGGAAGATCACGTTTGGATCAAGCAGCGTGAACGTCGAGCCGCCGTTGGTCGATAGCGCCGCGCCGGCCGTCTGCCAGAACAGATTCGTACCGACGACAAGCGGCGGTCCGAGGCGGTTCGCCGTATACATCATGACATTGCCAGCGACCGCCACACTCGGCTCCGACGCGAGCGCCGTCGCAGTTAATGCTAAGCCCGACGTCGCCGTCGGACCGCCCGCCGAGCCCGTGAAAGCGAGATCGAAATGACCCGGCACCACAACTCCACTCGCGGCAGCGTGGGCCACGCTCCGATCAGCCGGCGAGACCAACCCGCCAATAGAGACCGGGTGTCGTGCATGATCCAGCAAATGCAGCGGACCACCACCCGCCGGACGAGCAGAATCATCATCCCCCGACCCCTGCGTCCTCGGGACCAGCGGCGTTGAGTGGTACGGCCCCCTGGCAGTGCTAACGGACAGCTTGAACGGCACGAAGGTCACCAAACGCACGCAGGCCCGCTGTCGAACTGTGCGACGGTGACGCCGAATCCGCACGCTCCTACGCTCAACCCCGCACACCGTACGCGTCGAGGAGCGCGGCAAACGAACGGCGCGCTCCGGTGAGTACGCAACGGGTCCGCGCTTAGTGGCGGCGCTCGAGGACGAGACAAACGCTGAGAGTAAAACCGCAGCCGCCACGATGGAAAGACGCAGCATCAGCGCCCGACTGCGGCGTTGACGATAGCCCACGGACGCCGCGCAAGCACACGCCTCCCAACCGTTCGCACCCGACGGCTCGCCGCTCCCAGTCACAGCGCGCACCCACCCAGCCGACCATAACGAACGCGCGCTGCTTCGCGGCACGTCCGCATCACAGCTCGGTCGCCGGACCCCTCGATCGGTGGTAGCGTCCAGAACCCCAGGACCATCGGCTCTGTCCAGGAGCTCTCAATCGCAGCCCCGACCAACCGGCCCGCATGTGCCGTCAAAGTTCGCTCACGTAACGCTAGCGCCGCCCCGCACCGCCATCCGAACTCCCGTCGCTCGACGAGAAACAACCCGCCGTACCAGTCACCTGCGCGCGTTGTACCACGCCCAACGCGACCGGTCAAGGGAATACGTCGGGTAGGTCAAACCGGCCAGCACCTCGCCCGAGGAGTCGACGATCACTGAATAGCCGGCTGGATCGAGGTGCCTGCGTTCAACGACGAGCCGTTCGCGGACCACTGGTTCCAGAAGACACTCGCCTGACCGGCCGCCGAACCACGGCACGGGCATCCTTTCCGCTCCGGTTAGCCGCGGATTGCGCCGAGTTGGCCCGAGCCGGCAACCTCATGTGCGATATCGGCGAGCAGCGACGACATCGCGTCTAGTGTCGCGGCCTGCGGATTGATGTCGTATGAGCCGGCGAGGTCGCGTGGATCGCTGTAGCCGACGACGGCCGCCTCGTCACGCATCCAGACGAGCATGCGGAGCGGGAGCTCGATCCCGATCCGCGGGTCCTCCTGCATCAGGGGCGTACCGGCACGCGGGTTGCCGAAGATCAACACGGCTTCGTCGGCCAACACCATGCCGACGTCTCGGGCCGCCGCTGCATGGTCGATCTGCGCGAACACCGTCAAGCCGCGACGCGAGATGGCATCGAGCAGCCGCTGCAGCGTCTCGCTGTATCCGTACACGCTGACTATCTCAAGCACGACAGTATTGTGACGAAGCCTCCAACTGTGACCAGCTCGTGCCACCGTTCCCCACGGCTGTCGGTCCATGCCATCCGACGGCGCCCGCAACCCGAGGCGGCCGTTGACCAGCGCGGAGAACCGGGCCCCTTAGCTCGCCGACCGAGCGTCGCGTCGCGCTGCCGCACGTCGTCCGACGCGATAGTGCTGGCATGCATCCGCCGGCGGACCTGCCCCGCCTCAGGCTCAGTGGCCGAGCTGAGGTCAGCCGAGACGATCGGCGGCGCGGAGCTAAACTTACGTAGGGATCGATCGGGTGTCCGGACACGGTTGGAAGGCGATAGCGGTGCCGTTTGCGATGATCGCGCAGCAGGCCGACGCGAAGAAGGCTGGCGACCAGGTCCGCGCTCGTCCCCCTGCCAACAAGGGGACGGTGCAGGCTCACTTCGGGCGCGAGCTCGTCCCGCGACCATCTTCGGTGCCGATCGTGCCCGCAACCGTGAACCGGACCGTCAGCGGCCAGGGTCAGGTGCTTCCCGGTGAGCTTCGCGGCGACCTCGAGCGCGCGTTCGGAGCCGATTTCGACCGCGTCCGCGTGCACACAGACACGGAGGCAGAACTGTCTGCGCACGCGCTCGGGGCGAGTGCCTACACCGTCGCGAACCATGTCGTGTTCGGGCCGGGCGCCTACGCACCCGAGACGGTGGACGGCAAGCGACTGATCGCCCACGAGCTTGCGCACGTCGTCCAGCAGAGCGAGTCGAGTGCTCCCATGGCGAACGCATCGCTGTCCGTCGACACAACCGGCGAGAGTGCTGCCGAGCGGGCGGCGGACGCTGCGGTCCGGCACTCCCCCCCGCGCGTGCGCTCAGGCGGCGGCGGTTCGCACCTTCCTGTCGCGGCGCGGCTCGCCGGCCGCGCGAGCCACTCCCGGGCGGTCCAGCGGCAGGCCGCTCCAGCCGCGACGACGGTCCCGATGAAGGTCGTGCCGCACGGCGCGTCCGAGGCCGCCGTGAGGGCGGCCGAGGCCCAGCTTCAAGAGGTGCTGGGAGCTCTGAAGGGAGACAACCTCGCACAGCTGAAGGGCGAGACGATCGAGCTGCACATCATCCCCGTTAACAAAAAGCTGACCGATCTGCCCGAGTACGCCAACTTGAAGGGCACCCCGACCTGGGACAAGAAGCGCGTCTATGACGACATCCGTGGCGCGGGCGCGGAGAAGGTCGGCTCGGTGATCCGATACGCGATCGCCGAGGAGCAGCTGGTCAGTGTCCCGGGCCACCCTATGGGGTACGCGCCGGGCCTCGTCGGTACGCACGAGTCAGGGCATGTGGTGCAACAGTTCTCGCTGACCAAGCGCCAGAGCGATGATTTGAGCGTGGCCTACAGCGCTCGGGTCAAGGCCGGCGGTCCGTGGCTCGCGCCGGCGTCGTACACACGCGGCAACGTCGGCGAGTACTTCGCGCAGGGCACCGCCGCATACTTCGGCCACCCGTACAGCACGAGCGACGAGGACAAGAAGACGTACACGAAGGAGTGGCTGCAGAAGAACGATCCCGCGCTTTTCAAGCTGCTCGACGAGATCTACGGGGCGACCTCTGCTCCGCACCTCCCACCATCGTTCCGCCCGCGGACGAACTTCAACGACAAGATGCAGAAGGACGTCCAGAACCTCTGACCCCGACTCGCCGCCGGCCGTGACGAACTCAGAACCCAGCCGACTCGCGCGCGTGTACCGCGGGGACAGAGCCGTTCTCGAGGTCAAGGACGTGCCGGGCCCGTTGCTTAGTCGGATGGCGCCCCCACCACCGCCGGGCGAGCAGCCGACGTCGCATCCCTTCTTGTCAGGCGTCGCGCTTGTCGCCAGGGAGGAAGGGAAATTGGGCGACATCTTGGAGCGCTCGCGCAGCTTCGACGAGTTCCTTGATCTGCTCAGAGCGGAAGGATTCCGCGTCGTCGAAAACCCAGACACACCGAATACATGATCCATTTCCGTTTCCTCGGGTTCACTGGTCGTAGCCGATGAAGTGCCTGGCCCGGTGCCTGCAGGAGTCCGTGCTCCCAAAGCTTCCAGCCAAAGGAACCCCCGCCGCCCCATACCCCGGCAGGTACCACTGGCCGGACAACTGAACCTGCTGTCCACGCGGGCCGCTGCTGGTCGTCTTCCGGAGCAGCAGCGGGCAGCAGCTGCGGAAGTCCAGTCGCACCCGTGTCACACCCGTCGGGTTTCCGCGTGGTTCGCGACAGCCGCGGCTTCCGCGGGTAACCCGAACGCCAGGCGTGGGTTTCCACGGTTCACGGGTAGAACTTTGCTACCGAAATCATTCTCATGGCTCCCACTCGCCGTCCGCAATGTCTCCGCTAACGGTTCTTGACGCTGTGGAGGCGCCCCGACGCTCTTGGTCGGCGTCAGACCGGATCGCGTCTCGTGGTTTTGGACTCGGTGAAGTGCGGCGCCGGGATACCTCGATGGCCGGGATCAACGTTTCCCCGGTCCACGGCTGGCACTGCATCTGCGAGCGCTGCGCTCGAGAGACGCGCGGCCACTGAGTCGTTCTGCATGGTCCGCGCGCTCGTCACCGGAGCCTCCGGTTACGTAGGCAGCCGACTGGTACGCGAGCTCCATGCGCTCGGCGAGCCGGTCGGGTGCATCGCGCGCGACCCGAGCCGGGTTAGGTTCGATCCCGCCGTGACGGTACATCGGGGCGACATGCTCGACGCGAGCTCCTTGAGCGCGATCGCTGACGGCTACACGACGGCCTACTACCTCGTCCACTCGATGGGTCGGGGGGGAGGCTCGGACTACGAACAACGCGACGCCACCGCTGCTTCGAACTTCGCCCGCTTCGCTACCGCCAACGGCATCGAACGGGTCGTGTACCTCGGCGGTCTCGGCGATAGGCCTGGATCTCAACATCTACGTTCCCGCCTGCGCGTCGGAGAGATCCTGCGCGACGAAGGACCTCCGCTGACGTGGTTTCGTGCAGGCATGGTGGTAGGCGCCGGGTCAGAGAGCTACCGGACGCTCCGCTCGCTGGTGGAACGGCTGCCCGTGATGCTTGCACCGTCATGGCTGGACACGCCCACGCAGGCAATCGCGATCGGCGATGTGCTGCGCTACCTGATCGCAGCGCCACGGATACCCGGGACGCGCTCTCGGGAGATCCAGATCGGCTCGCGCGAGAAACTCACATACGGCCAGATGCTCGACCTGATGGCTGATGCGCTGGGATTGCGTCGTCGCCCACGAATTCCAGTACCGCTGCTCACGCCGTGGCTTTCGGCACATTGGATTGGCCTCATCACACCGGTCGACGCGGGCGTCGCGAGACCGTTGATCGAAGGGCTCTCCACGGACACCACCGTCACAGACCGGTCCGGAATGGCGCTATTCGACTTCCAGCCACGATCGTTCGAGCAGGCACTCCGCGAGGCAATTATCGAGGAGGACGAATCCCATCGGCCTGCCCCGTCGCGACCCCAATCAGTCAGCACGGCCACAGCCGCTGCGCCGGCCGAAGCGAATCGCTAAGACGCCACCCCTCTGCTGTCCTTCCTCTTGGACCGACCACGCCAGTCACTTCCGCCTTCGCGTCGACCAGCGGCACCGAACAGCCAGCGACCGCGACCCCGGATCCTGGCAGCACCTCAACGCCTGGCTCGAGGTCCGGGTCGGGATGCGCGTTGGCGCGCTGCTCTGCGTTGTCGATGGACCTACTGAAGGCCGACCATGGTCCCCCACCGCCGCCCGCGCCACCCCGCGCGAAGGCGTCCCGCTCAACGTTATACAGCGGCAATTGGGGCATGCCAACCTCGGCATCACCAGCATCTACCTACAAGGAATCGACAGCAGCGAGATCATCGATACCGTCCACCGCCGACCCGCGCCCGTGCTACCGGCCAGCGCCGGACTCCGCTAACACCGCTACGCAGCTGGCCTGTCGGCCTCGCGAAGCAGGTCAGCGATGACGTCGGTCGGCTTCTCACCGCGGGCGGCAGAGATCCGCTGAAGACGGCTCGCGTCCTCGCCTTCGATGCTGAGCACGATCCGGACTTTCGCATTCGGATCCCCGTGATGCGACTCGACGTACCGAGGATCGATCGTTCCCAAGTCCACGTCATCACGAGAGTCAGGCCGCGGTCGCCGTCCGTTCGGCCGATCAGCAGCCTCCTGCTCCCGGGATCGGGCGCGCGGGGGTTGCGCACGACGATGTGAGCGTTACGCAGAAGCTGCTCGGCCTCTTCTAAGGGCCGGCGGTGGCGAGCCCTGCGATGTAGATTCGGGCTTGCCGGCGGGCGAGTTGGTCCCAGTCGCCGGCGTGGGGTAGTGGTTGGGCGAGCATCGCTGCGGTGATGATGATGTCGGTGGCGGTGACGTCGGGTCGGATGCTTCGGTCGCGGCGTCCGCGGGCGAGGACCTGTTCGAGTAGGTCGCGGATCTCGGTCCGAAGCGCGGCGATCTTCTCGTCATGGATGATTGGGCCGCCGTGGAGGGGGAGGATGAGATCGTCGCGGGCTGTGATCGTCTGTTCGAGGAACTGCGCGAGTGCCGTGGGGGCTGACTCGTCGTTTAGGGCGGCGGCGCGTGCGTGGTCGAGGACCAGGTGGAAGGAGCGCAGAGTCAGGGCCGTTAGGAGGGCTGGGCGTGTGGGGTAGTGGCGGTAGAGGGTTCCGATCCCGACGCGGGCCTCGTCGGCGATGGTGGCCATCGGCACTTTCTCGCCGTCGCGCCTGACTGCGATCGTGGCGGCAGCAAGTATGCGTTCGCGGTTGGCTGCGGCGTCGCTTCGCAGCGGCCGAGCCAGGCGCCGGGTCTTTGTCGATGCTTCGGACATCTTCGAAGTGATCGTGTCAGGTAGCGACATGGGCTGTGCGTGTTTCGCTACGCTCCAGATCATAAGCGGACGATTTCGACCGCTTAGACCAACGACAGAGAGAGAGCAAATGAACTCCACCTCGCCCGCCGAGTCGAGGCCCCCAGGTCCGATCCCCGCCGATGACCCCCGGAGGGTCCTCACGCATGTAAGTCCGGACACGGACGAATCGCTTCCTCACCTCGGCGTGGTCGGCGATACCTACACGATTCTCGTGTCCGGTCAGGACACCGCCGGCCGGTACACGCTGATCGATATGCACGTCCCACCCGGCGGTGGGCCGCCTCCTCACCGCCATGACTTCGAGGAGATGTTCACGATCCTCGATGGCGAGATCGAGCTCACTTTCCGAGGCGTGACCGCGGTCGCGAGAGCAGGCGAGACCGTCAACGTGCCCGCGAACGCCCCGCATGTGTTTCGCAACGCCGGGGAGCACCCCGCACGCTTGCTCTGTCTCTGCTCGCCCGCCGGTCAAGAGGAATTCTTCCGCGCGGTCGGTGTCCCCCTCGCCAGCCGAACCGAGCCCCCGCCCACGCTCGACGACGCAGCAAGGTTGGCGTTCATCGCCAAGGCGGTTGCGCTCGCACCCCAATATCGCACCGAGCTACTGCTCAGCGAGCCAAGATCCTGACTCGACGCGCGGTGCTGCACCGGCTCGTCCATTGCGGCAGCCACGTCGGCGTCCGAGCCGTCTCGATAAGCGCGACATCGCACATATCCGCGCCCAAAGTCACTTTGGGATAACGAGATCGTTGCCGCTGTAATCAGGGCAGTAGGCCCACACGCCTAGGCCAGA
>Ga0302324_100011674_pt1 | contig 18002 bp, 22 predicted proteins | sample Palsa_T0_1_FD_201949 | JGI IMG/M metagenome (GOLD analysis project Ga0302324, IMG submission 201949) | Peat permafrost microbial communities from Stordalen Mire near Abisko, Sweden - Palsa_T0_1 | ecosystem: Environmental > Terrestrial > Soil > Palsa > Peat permafrost | place: Sweden: Abisko... | reverse complement strand
CTACGAGAAAAGCTAGCCTCGCACATCACCGAATTATATCGTCGCTGCTCGCCTCTGCCCAAGTCTTCGGCGATGCACCCTTGTCCAGGCTGCCCGAAGCCTTCTGTTGGTGGGCAAGTGAACAATACGATTTCTGGACTCACAATATCAGGCACTTAGCGGGGCGTATTCGCGAGGGTAATTGGGCAAGCCGTAAATTCCAGGTGAGGGACCCTTGCTGGATGCCGCGGCAGAGTCGGCATCAATCACTCCCTGCCGAAACCGAATTTCCGAGCCGACAGCCTGGGCCAATTCCCGGTTTGCCCGTCGGTCGAGCACGAAAATCCAAGAACTTAGGCCGTGTCAACGCCGGGATTCTCGGAAAGCCTGCTACGCAAAAGCAATCATCTCTCGCTACGTGATCAATTCCTCGAGGCCAAAGCCACCTGCTACACCTAGCAATCGGTTGCTCATTTCTAGCGCCTGAGCTTCCGTCATCCCGGCTATCAAGTCGATTATCACCCTCTTCTTCTCCTTGCGGTCAGCAGCATCGTCCAGAGCCTGTCGATAAAAAGGAGTAAATATATTCTTGCTCCGCTTCCCTTCGGAGGCTTCCGAGTAAAAGTTGAAAAGTGTCTTTATAACCTCTCTCTGGCCTTCCTGCTGAGTCGCCAGCGCCGGAACCTCAATCACATAAAACCAGGTCAGCTCTTTGAGCATCGCTACTTCAAGTTTGCGATCCGGGTCAATTTCGAGCACCGTATGCGACCCGTCCGGACTCAGCTTCGTTGCGCCGACATATCTCCCGATCAACTGCGATGTGAAATCGCGAAGCTTGGCCCGTTCTTGCCATGTACCTGTGTATGCCCTCTCAAGAGGAAACAGGCCGACAATCACTTGGTTAAATGCTTCCTCAAGGGCTTGATGATCGGACCACTCAGCTTCTTTCATAGGATGCCGTTTAAAAGCTCCCTCAAAAAATTCCCGACGTTCTGTCTCATACCTTCGATTTGCTAGAAGATGCAGCGGAATCCGACCTGCTCGGTAGAAATCCTCCAGATCATGCGCTGCCTCGACATGGGCTGGATGCACATAAACCGTCACAGCGTCGCGCACAACTTCTGCAGCCGCACCGATGTCATCGATCTTGTACTCTTTCTTTCGCACGCCATCCGCGAGAATCATCGCGACCAGCCTTGTCATTCTGGCGGCATAATCGTGAATAAGGCCCGAACGTTCGTCGACCACACGTCGATAGAGCTGATACACCTCCGGATCGTTCGCAAAACGTTCAAGCTTCCGCTTGTGCAACGTTGTGACCCACATCAACCATGTAATCCTCAATGGCCGGCTGGCAGAAAGTCGCATCCTGAAGCTCTGGCGAAGCCAGAAAAAACTAGACTTTCCGTCCTTCTATCTGGAGTTGGCAGTCATCAATGCTCTTCCGCGTCTGTACTCCGAAACCTTGTCCGGCAACGTACGGCGGACTTTTGAATATCTTCGCGACAGATTCCTGATCGCCCGCGTCGTCGATCCCGCCAATACGAACAACGTCATTTCGAACGACCTGTCGCTCGCCGACAAGATCAAGATCGCACAGGCAGCGCGGCAGGCTCTGAATGCCAAAACCTGGGGCGAGATTGTCGGATGAACGCTTAGTATCCCGCTACGACCTCAGGATCATATGCCGCTGTACCGCCTCCCCATAGGGATGCTTGCGGGCCGTGCTAATCGCACTGACCGCACACCTCGGGGGATTTCTAAGCGGGGTCAATGGACCCGTAAAAACCGACCGACGTTGATTGGCTGCCCTTCAGGCCGAATCCGAACTCTGGGGGCAGTCGGTCAGCGAATTCGCCAAACGGTGACATTAGTCTGACTCGTCCATGACAAGTGCCGTGACCTGGAGAGTCTACTGTTGACATCAAGCCCAGCCAACCAGCCCCTGGGACAGAGAGGGAGAGCTCTTATGTTTGAGGGTTTGTTTCAGCCAATGCACCTGATCATGATTCTGTTCATCGCCCTTGTGGTATTTGGACCGAAGAAACTGCCCGAACTGGGCATGGGGCTCGGCGATGGCATCCGAAGCTTCAAAGACTCCATGAGAGACACCGAAGAAAGCGTAGCTAAAAGCGATGGCGCCACGACTTCGGTGCCCGACACAAGGGAAATAGTTTCGGGGCACAACGGCTAGCTTAAACGTGCCCATCCCAGACTCGTGTTGCGGTGGATCGTCAAGCCGTTTCATTCGGCAGAAGGAAGTTCCTGATAGCGAGGTTCGTGCAATGCCAGACATCCTATTCATTGTGCTGCTTGCGTTAGTGTTCTTCGGCCCGAAGAAGCTTCCGGAAATAGCGAGGCAGGTCGGAAAGTATCTGGCGCAGTTCAGACAGGTGAAGGGCGAGTTAATGGAACAGATCAGCAGCGAAGTACGTTCTCTCGAACAGCAAGAGCACATTGAGGCGGAGCCGGTTACTGGAAGTCAGATCACGAAGACGGTGGCCAGTGCGGAGCCTGAAGCTCTCAGCGGCTGATATGTGCAAAAGTCCCAATTAGCGGACACCGCGCTGGGACCGAGCAGATAATACTCTAGCTTTCCACCCTCCGGAAACCCTAGCGTATTGACGGAACGGTAGAAGCTGGGATGTAGGCCCACTGAAGAGTATCCGTAACGGGTTCGCTAGGTTAACCCACCAGCCTCCGTTGCCGGATCAAAGACGACCGAAAGCTTTTCACCGACTGTCTACACAGCCGATACATCTTGGTGACAAAGCTATTCTTGTTGAACGCTAGTTTCTTAACTACGGCCCGCGATCAGATAAGGGACGCAGCGAACTGATATAGCGAAACAAGCGGGAATAAACGCTTCACTTGTCAGTTATCAAATCAGAAATTCCAGGTGACGCGAGTTAGCCCTTACTACAGGCGCACAAGCTCAGTTGCCAATCGTGGTAGCTGACGCGGGGCTGGCCTGCTTAAAGGGGGAGCTTGCCGGCCCTTTGCGATCTCTGGGCAATGGCCGCAACCGTAGCTTGAAAGTCGCGAGTTGCTAGTTTTGCCTTCTTCGGTAATGCGACTGGCTCCAGGACACTACCGGAAGCGGCAACACCATCTGGGGCTGTCCGCAGGCGGAATCGGTTCGACCATGCGTGACAAGAACGAAAGGATCTAACAACCATGAGGGCAAACCGCCATAGCATTGCAAGTGGAAGCACGAAGGAGTTTCCTCAGCTCCGGCTGGACACGGTCAACGAATGTCTATGTCGCCATCGGGACGATGGAGACGACGAGTGCATTCATGCCAGGGTAGCCGCACCCGCGATCGAAGCAAGGCCGGCAGCGCACATACTCCTGGTGGACGATGATGAGCGGCAACTGAAACTAACCGCCACGATCTTGGAGGTGTACGGATACTCGGCGCACACCGCTACCGGTGCAGCCGACGCGCTGTCGACCGCGGAGAGGGAGCCCGTCGATATTGCCGTGGTTGACTTCAACATGCCGATGATGAACGGCTGCGCGTTGGCCTCGCACCTGAAGGCAAGCGATCCCCAGCTTAAGGTCATTCTGTTGTCCGCTGCCTTGTGCATTCCCACCCACGAGATGCGCACCATCGACAAATTTGTCTCGAAAACTGCAGGGGTGCCAGAACTGCTCGACGCGATTGCCCATCTGTCGCGATAGCCGACGCGTCTATCGACTCTCCCCAGCATTGAGATAGCCAAGGCAAAGAAGAAAGCGGCCAGAGCTAAACCGATGTTTTGGTACTGTAATCTGCTTGCGAGCTAGAAGATGGCCAAAGCATTTGCTGATTATCTACATATCAGACGCATTTTACTGACAACTGCTAAGCCTTCCGAACATACCTTGGCAATTGGAGACCCCTCACAGCTAAGACTGAGTGAATTAACCGCGAATCAAATGGGAATAAACACTCCGTTTGCCAGTTATCGATCTAGGCAGCTGTGACGGAGCGATTTACAAGCAAGGCAGCCGATGACCAGACTCTGCGAGGTCATGTTAGTGCTGATCGTCTTGGATGCGGCTTGATGGACTATACGACGTGCTCTGTCGATAAATCAACTAAATAGCAAAGGACAACCAGGAAAAGACAATGAAGAAAACTACATTACTTTCAATCACCGGACTATTGGCAATTGGCCTTATGTTTGGTGTCAACTTAGCGCAGGCCCAGTCTATCGGTGGACAGCACGCCGGTACGCTGGATCCGACCTTCGGCACAGGTGGCACAGTAACCACCCGCCTCGGCGTCACCGTCACCCCGGTGGCGGCTATCGAGCAGTCCAACGGCAATATCGTCGTCGCCGCCGGCATCGGCGATGCCTTTCCCAGCGTCTCCGATTTCGGTCTGTTGGTGTATTCCTCGAGTGGGACCCTGATTGGCAGAAACAGTGTGGCATTCGGCTCAAACCTCTACAACGATCCGGTTGCGGCCGCGGTGCAGCCGAACGGCGATATCATTGTGGCTGGGACGTCTGCCTCTGTAATTAATGAGGCCCAGGAGTTCGCTCTCGCGCGTTTCACGCCCAACGGACAGTTGGATCCAACATTTGGGGAGGGTGGTCTGGTAACGACCATTTTCAGCAATCCTTGCTGTGAGACCGGCTTTATGACGTTTTCTTCACTCCTGCTGCAACCTAACGGTCAGATAGTAGTGGCCGGAAGTGCACCACCAGGGCGAAGAAATTCACCCGGCATGATGGTGTTGGCACGCTACAACTCCAACGGTAGTCTGGACACGACGTTTGGTACAGGCGGCATAGTGGAGCAAATACCACCCCCCGTCAGTCCGGCTGCCCTGGCACTGCTTGCCAACGGTTCCTACCTGGTCGAGGGTGGCCCGGGCTCAGTGGCGGAGTTCGGCTCGACGGGAGTGCTGCAATCTACGGTGACGCCGGGGACAGTGGTCGCGGCCAGCCAGCCGACAGCCGCATCGCCGATTGCTTTCCAGCCGAACGGCGACTATGTTACGGCCTCGACTGTTGGCGGCGGCTTCCAGAAGACTGAAGTGGAAGCGTTTCGTTTCAGCGAAACAGGGGTCGAGGATCCTTCCTTCAACTCCTTTAAATTCAACTTCGGCGGCGTGACGAGCGGCTTCGGGGGGATCGCGCTCCAATCGAATGGAGAAATCTTAGTGGCAGGGTCCTCGGCACTGACCCGCTCCGGCCAGGGTCTCTTTGGCGTAGCACGGCTCGATTCCAATGGCGAGTTTGATGCCACGTTTGGGACTGGTGGCACGCTGACCACCACATTCGCCGGGTCAGACTCACTCGGGGTAAGCGCTCTGTTAATACAGACCGATGGAAAGATTGTTGCCGTCGGCGGAGAGATCGACCCTCAAAACGATAACATCCTGGACCTCACCATGGCGCGGTATTTCGGGAATTAGCCCTCTTGTTTGAGTCGGAAAGTCCTGCAGGCCAGAATAGCGTTCAAGCGAACCAGTTTCGAGCCTATCTTGACCCACCAAATAGAGACGCTGATCGGAACCACGGTCAGCGTCCTTACCCGTGGTATCGCTTAATGAATGCATGATTTGTCTATTTCAGGTTCTGAATGGAGCATATGATTCGGAAGACCTTACCGCTCGTACTGGCAGCCTCGATCGCCACTAGCGCTTTCGCGCAGCAACCGGCACTCAAAGGCATTGAAGCCGCCGACATTGATCGTAGCGTTCAACCCTGCGATGATTTCTATGATTTCTCGAATGGTGCTTGGCGTGCAAAGAATCCCATCCCCCCCTCGATGGATCGCTGGAGCCGCCGCTGGCAAGCGAGTGAGATCAAATAGGGACCAGCTCAAAACCATCCTCGACGATATCTCTACGAAACCCGGAGCTCCCACCGGAAGTCCTGCGCAACTTGTTGGCGACTTCTACGCGGCCTGCAGCACTCGCCAAGGCCACGCTCGACAATGTCGCCATGCGCGATCCTCACGCCATCGTCCACACCGCCAGCTTCGACGTCTTGCAGAAAATGACTCCGCACTTCGACTGGATATTGTTTTACAAGAGCGCCAATCTCCAGCCCGGTAAGGTCAACGTCGAGCAGCCCGAGTTCCTCGCCGAATTCGATCGTCAACTGGTCTCAACGTCTCTCGCGGACTGGAAGATCTACCTGCGCTGGCAGTTGCTCAATTCCTCGGCAGACAACCTCTCGCAGAGTTTTGTCAACGCACGCTTCGATTTGGTAATGGTACAGTTGTACCATTACCCGAAAGCCAATCCCCTTGCAGCATTCGCTCCCGAGTCTGCCTCACTCGAATGCCCTTTTGGTGACAGAACATCATGGCAGGGCGATTATTCTGAGTCAAAATTTCTTTCGCCGCTCGCTCATGAAGCAATGAGCACGGCCTTGGCGCCGTTCTGTGAGGCATCCTGTTCCGCAAACTCTTGAGGCATCCTGTCGATTTTCCGGACATCCGATCGTGGTGAAAAATTGAATAAACGCCCCCGATTCACAAAGTTTTCTTGACAATCGCAATTGGACATGGTAAACCGCCTAACTGGTCGACTCTTCAGACCAGTTGTTGTTCGAACTATTCAAGCAGCATGTTGGACGCCCTGTGGGCAGGCCCTTCGGCAAATCATTCCCGGGAGAGGAAAGACATGCGGTCGCTAACAGCGTGTTTCGCACTTCTGGTCGGTTTCATAGCGTCAGGTTTGCTCGCCCAGGCTCAAAACCCCGGTCCGGCAAGCAAGACTGTCGGATCAGCCTCGGTGAGCGCGTCCGAAGCAGAAGTCAACGAGCTGCGGAACCAGGTCGCGGCCCAGCAAAAGACCATCGAGGAGCTAAAGACGATGGTCGGGAAGTTGGTGGATGCGAAAGCCAGCGCAACCGACAATGGCTCGCCCTCAGTTCACGTAGTAGCGGACTCGGTAAGCAGCAGCCCACAGCTGATTAACGCCGTTATGGTGCAGCCCGATCCTTCGGGAGAAGCAGTGGTCGTGGAACAGACGCCAGCCGCTCCCAAGAAAGAGGCTCCCCTCACCGCCGGATGGAACGGGGAACATTTTTATATCAGGAGCCCGGACGGACAGTTCAATCTGAACCCGTACGGGTATGTTGACGTCGACTATCGCGCCTACACGGGTGATGCTGTACCGGCGAACACATTTGTCCTGCGCCGCGCCCGCTTCGGTTTCCAGGGGAATTACGGAAAGCGCTTTGACTTCGCTATCCTGACCGACGCGAACTCCACCACGGGCGCGATTGTTCGCGATGTCTATCTCAACGTGAAAATCATGCCCCAGTTCCAATTCCAAGCGGGGCAATTCAAAGAGCCGTTCGCTCAGGAACTCGCGACCGGCGCCACCAATCTGGACTTTGTCGAACGCGGCTTGCAGGCGCTGCTCTATCCCTCGGTGGTCACGGCGTTCCGCAGTCCCGGCATAACGTTTCACGGCGATATTGACCATGGCGTCCTACAGTACTTCGCCGGCGCATTCAATGGCCGCGGTGGCGTTACAGCCGCTGTCGTGGACGAGCCTGAGATCGTGGGCAGAGTCCGCCTCTATCCCTGGCGCAATACCACCAGCAAGTGGTTCAGGGAATTTGCCTTTGGCGGGTCAGTCGCTCGCGCCGATTCCCGAGGCCTTTCCAACGACGTAAGCTTCAGCTCGACGCTTCCGGATCAGGCGTACACTTTCTTCCCGCAATTGCGGATCAACGGCCCAATCACCCGATACGAAGGCGAGTTCACCTACATCAAGACTTCGTTTGCGCTGAAGGGAGAGTACGATCAGCTGCAAGATCAGCGCTATGGTGTGGGCTCCGAGACGCCCGGCGGCCTGGCGTTCTTCACCTATCCGGGAGTGGGCGCTAAGGCCTGGAACTTCAGCTCAACCTATCTGCTCACCGGCGAGAAGCAGCCTGAAAACGGCACGCCTCGGGTAAAACATCCACTCTTTGGCCCCGATACGCCCGAGGGCAGCGGTGGACGCGGCTGGGGAACCTGGGGTGTAGGCTTCCGATACTCGGCTATCCAGGCGATCGCGCCCGGCGCCAACGACCTGACCCTGTATACCCCGGGGTTTGTGCCGAGTTACAGCTATCGCACTGACCAGTTCACGGTCGGCCTCAACTGGTACCTGAATTACTGGGTGAAGTATCAATTCAACGTCAACGTCGATCGGCTGAAGCAGCCTAGCGTCACGGGGCAAGAGCCGCAGAACATCGTCGTCTTTTTGCAGGAACTGCAATACCGCTTCTAAGGGTGCGCGGTGGCGCGCAAGGCGAATGTGAAGGAGATTCGATGAAAACGAGATTTCTGCTGACCATTCTTTTCACCGCTTCGTTGTTGATCCTCAGCGGCTGCGGGGGCGTAGCCAACTGTCCGACCTGCGGGAGTACCCCCACCGGTGCCGGTTACGCCGACATTCTCAACATTCCAGTGCCCGAGCATAACCCCACTGGCGAGCCTGGCGGACCATTCAACTCATTCGACATCAGTTGGATCAATCCCGCGACGCGGCTGGATTACGTCTCCGACCGCATCGGCCTGGCAGTGGTAGTGATCAACACCAACACCAATCTCGCCGTGAACGCCCTGCAAGGTTCCAATGCCGTCACCGGCGCGGGCAACCAGGCCAGCCCCTGCGATCCCAGCATTCCTCCACTCATCTCGGTATTCGGTAATTTCACCCGCTTCGGATGTAGAAATTCACCCTTCCACCTGTCTTCGGGCTTCGGCGCCAACGGTAATTTCGGGGGATTTCCCGGAGCTCAATGTTGCGCTTCCCGCGGCAACGGTGTGAACCCAATGTCAGGCCCCGACGGGGAAGAGGTGACCCCGGACGGCAACATCCTGTTCAGCGGGAATGGCAGCTCGTCGGTCGTGGTCTGGGACCTGAGCACCATGGACTTGTCCAAGAATCCGCCCACCCCGCCCAATGTTCTGGCGGTCATTCCGACTGGCGTCGCCGCTGACTATGACGGTGTACTGGGCCTGGCTGCCTGCATCGCCTCGTGGAATGGAGAAGCGGGTTCCAGCGCCAGTTGCGGCGATGACCGGGCCGACGAAATGGCCTACGATCCGACGCACCAGGTTCTAGCTGTCATCGACGGCGATCCCGGGTTACCATTCGTCACGCTCATCGACGTGTCGAATATCGTGAACAAGAGCGGCACCCCCTCGCAGCAGCATTGTCTGCCGATTGACGCGACCACGCCTTACGGTCCATTCCCAGCCCCGCCACTGCCAATGCCATATCCTCAACAAGGGGCGTCGACATCACCCGTCGCGCCGGCTCCGGGAGCTTCTTTCAATCCGCCCAGTTGCATCATCGGGCAAATTTACTATGACGGCGCGGGCGGCACGGCGTCGGGTGGGATGGGATTGAGTTCGGGTGTTCCGGTAGACACGGTTGGCGGTAGCTTCCCATGCCCGGATCCCTCGAATCCTCAAACTTTCGGTGGCGTGTCTGGCTCAGTAAACTCTGGCATTCCCGGCGTAGGCATGACCCCCAGCGGGACGCCTTACACTATCCCCTGCCATCACGGTCCCATACTCGATACGACCATGGGGACTTTTTGTAATCAAACTTCCCCCGCCGCCAGTTGTGCTGGCGCCATATCGCCGGCCGGTTTGGGCGGGATGGCCTGGAATCCCAACACCGGCCACTTGCTGCTGGCGAACTCCAATTCCATTGGTATCACCAGCGTCGGCGCCATCGATGAAATCGATCCTCGGTTGGGAAACCCGAACGGGCCGGTGGTCGTTAATACCTTCGTGATGACGGATTGCATGCCGACCAGTATCGTTCAGGGTCCGGGAAATAATTTCCTGATAGGTTGCGCCGACCATGACGGCCAGGCATTTCCTCCCAATGAATACATCATTGATGGAAGTTCGGGTGACATCATCACCACTATCGAAAATGTTGGTGGAGTTGACGAGGTGTGGTTCAACCCGGGCGACAATCGATATTATGTGGCGGCGCGCGATATGCCCAATGGACCAGTGCTGGGCGTGATCGACGCGGTCAAGAATCTCTGGTTGCAAAATGTTGCCACCAATACGAACTCGCATAGCGTTGCGGTTGATCCCGTCACGAACCATGCATTCGTGCCCATGCAGGCTGGTGGCCCATGCGGGACGCAGAGCGGCAACGGCTGCATCGGCGTGTTCTCCGAACAATGAGCGCAATGCGTAACTTGACCGCGATCAGGTAACGGCGTGACCCGTACCCCTGGCACGGGTGCGGTGATATAGTCAGCCAGAAGATCAGACGCGAAACTGGTGTCCCAGATGACGAGAGCTAAAGGAACGGTCGTACCGGTTGCAATGGTGGCGCTGGCGTTACTTCTGGCCGCGCTGGCGCCCGCCCAGGACGAGTCGAAGAAGAAGTCCACCGATGTGCCTGCCACGGTGATTGCGCACCTGCCGCTCCCGCAGGCGACCGGCAGTCAGATGTTCCTACAGAAAGACAATGGGAAGAGCTACCTCTACGTCCAGCAGGCTTCCAAGCAGGGCTTCATGATTGTGGACGTGACCAAGCCGGACCTACCGAGCCTGTTGAAACACAGCGCAGAGGTAAGCCAGGCTACAGCCGGTAGCTTGGAAATGGTCAGCCCGGATATTGCTATTGCTTCAGCCCCCGAGAAGAAACCGAGCACTCTAACCAGCAGCAAATATCCCACGCAGACCATCCGATTGCTGGATTTGAGCGACCCGCGCAAACCTACAGTGGTCGAGGAATTTAACGGAGTGACCAGCGTGCTTCCCGACGGCGGGCACAACTTGATTTACCTGACCAATAATGAAGGGTTATGGATTCTGAGCTACCGCCGGTCGGCGTTGCTGGAACCGTCTAAGCACAAGAAACCTTGTACCTCGGAGTCGGAGATTCAGGCCATGCCCCCGGATTGCGGGTAGTACAACCGCGATAATAGGGTTTGACATCCAGTGTTGCGAAAGGAAATTCCATGAGAAGGTTGTTATTCGTTCTACTGCTCTGGAGCGGCTTTCTCCTGGCGCAAAATAACAATTCCGGCGCTACGGACCAGAACAACAGCAAGAATTCCAAGGGGCAGATCACCGTACAGGGCTGCGTCGACAGGGAGCGTGGCGATTACGTTTTGGTGAAGCAGAATCCGGCCGTGACTTACGAGCTCCAGGGAGCCGACAAGATAAAGGTCGGCAAGTACTTCGGACAACGGGTAGAAGTCACCGGCACGAAGCTAACGTCGATGGAAACAAGCTCGGACGCGATGGCGGCCGGGGGAAGTCCGTCCCCTGTAACGATAAGGGTCACTTCGATCAAGACCATATCGAAGCAATGCACCGAGACGAGCGCTAAGTAGGGAAAGGTTACATTTGCTGGCGGAAGAGCTCACTTCGCGTGAGTCTCCTGATAATGCAGCTCCTTCCATTGCCTGTCGCGTTTCACCCAGAGTTCACTGATATACACCCGTGAGAAGCGCAACTGGGCCTTGGGTGGGAACTGCATGGTGACTTCGTAGATGACGAAGGCGGCATCGGGCCCCAGCGGAATCAACTTCAATCGTTCCAGCGTGTAGTTGAAAGCATTCGTGTCCGATAGGTCGTTTACGCTCTGAATCTTGTTTCGCTCGCCTCTGCCGTCGACTTCGACTCCTTGATAGTCATCGGCCAACAGGTCGGCGTACGCCTTCCTGTCCTTGTTCTTGAGCGCCTCCCATTCGGCTCTAACTTTTCCTTCGAACATATTCTTCAGGGCCGGGTCGGTGGAAAGACTGCCGAATTGTGCAGTTGCGGCTGGCTTCGGCGAAGTTGCAGGCCCTTGCGCCAAAGCCACAGCCATCAGCCAGACGATGCTGGCAAACACAAGAAAACGTCCCATAACCCTCCACTGGAAAGCCGCGGAACCATGAAGTTCAGCTTTCACACCCAAGTATCCTGGCGCTGAATCGAAATTGTAAATGGACGACGAGTGTTAGTTCGAGTTGACGCCCACAGGGACTGAGCAGGTACTGCATAGTTTCAACAACAACGGCACGGACGGGTACTTGCCCTCCGCCGGCCTGATCTTCGATGCCGCCTCCAATCTCTACGGCACGACCTCTACGGCACGACCTACGGGGGCGGCAGTCACGGCCACAGGACGGTGTTCGAGTTACCGCACGTTTATCCGTGTGCCGTGTGTGGGCATGGTGCCCCTCAGTAAGGCTGACGTGCTCTCAGGCGAGAAGGGAGACGTTGCGCGCCTGAGTTTTGATCTGGGCGGGAAAATGGCCTCCGGATTGTCGGTACAAGCTAGGCAGTAAGGGTCGCCGGAGGCCGTAGTTAGCTCTCTGGTGGGAGTGTAGCACGGCTAGACGGCCCCCAGCGATCTCTGGTCGATGCCGCCGGAGGCCTATTTTGGCTTCCGCAGGGACTATGAGGAACGCCGCAGAAGCCACAGGGAGTCTAGCAGCGAATCTACAAGGGTTTCGTAAAGACTTGTTAAGCCACGGAGAGGAGGGGCACCTCAACAGCGCCCCTCATTCCGGCCATTGCGGAGGAGATTCGAAGCTCCCGCAAAAAACCGGGGCAATCGTAATCCTGAGCCGCTCGCCACGGCAATACCACTAACCTGTCACGGCCCACTATTGAGAGTTCGGCATCTGTCAGCGGACTTGAATCGAACGCCTGGTTCTGCGTCGCCAATTCGATGTTAGGCAGCAGTCATTTGCAGGGGACGAAGTATCCGCCCAATGGGAACTGTTGGCAACAGCCCATAACGCTCACCGCATAGAGATGCGCGGAGAGTCCATGCGCAAGAAACGCAATCCGCCACCGGACGAGAAAAAGGAATGAACCAAAGCCAGTCTTGGTAAGAGGTCTGAGTTATGACACCAACCTCTATGAGTGGCCGCGCAGAGTGAAGGCCAAACAAGCGTTCCACTTCGGCCTCCAAGACGATTCACTGTTCGTCTTCGCTGGCCTGTGGGACCGATGGCGAGGGTCAGACGGAACGACTCTGGAAACCTGCACAATCCTGACAACAACGCCCAACCAGCTGTTGGCCGACGTGCATGATCGGATGCCGGTGAATCCTTCCACCCACGAGCTATGACCTGTGGCTTGATCCCGGATTCCGAGACCTGGCAGCGACGACCGAGATGCTGGAGCCTTACGATGCCGGGCAGATGCGACGTTATGCCGTCAGTACGTGGGTGAACAGTGTGGCGAACGATGACCGTGGGTGTTCCGAACCGATTGAAGTTGTCCCGGGCGATTCAGGCGGGACTGTTCTGAGCAGGGGGCTGCGGAATCGTGACCGGTATGCTGTGTACAACCATCAACACGGTTGCTTAAACTGCCAGAAGAGGACAGCGATGCCTCCCCCATCCAATAGAAAGCATGCGGGCACTGGCGCTGCGAATGACCAGCCCGCGGTCCCCGAACCTTCGTTCGCGGAGCGAGCGCGCACGCTAGTGTACTTGGCTCGCATCGGGGGCCTTTCGACGCTATCCCGAAAACAGCCGGGCTTTCCCTTCGGTTCGGTGATGCCCTACGGGTTGGACGACCACGGGCGTCCCCTTTTCCTTATCAGCACCATGGCCATGCATACGCAAAACTTGCGGGCGGATTCGCGTGCCAGCCTGCTTGTGACGCAGCCTGACGCCAGCGGCGATCCGCTAGGCGCGTCGAGGGTTACGGTAATCGGGAATGTTCTGGCAGTGCCGCAACCAGAGGTAGCTGAGGCCCGCAGGCTGTACTTGGAGCGTTACGCCAACAGCAAGTATTGGGTGGATTTTGAAGATTTTTCCTTTCATCGAATGGACGTAGTGGACGTTTACTACGTGGGTGGCTTCGGGGTGATGGGCTGGGTTGCCGCCTCGGAGTATGACTTGGCGCAGCCCGACCCTCTGGCTGATGCTGCAGGCGAGATCCTGCAACACATGAATGCCGATAATAAGGATGCGCTCGTCCTGCTGGCTCGGGTGTTTGCAGGCATTGAGTCGCAGGAGGCGGCGATGACCTCGGTGGACCGCCTCGGTTTTCATGTGCGTTTGAACACTCAAGATGGTATGCGTGGCGCCCGCATCGCCTTCCTACGAGAAGTGAGCACCTCGGCGGAAACCAGAAAAGTTCTGGTGGCGATGGCGCATCAGGCGCGTCAACAGTGAGCCTGCCCCATTCGATCGAAGCTCCTTCAGCGCAACCTTCGCGGTCCGCCTCCAGCAAGCGGCCTCTGCCGTGGCCGATTGCGGTGGCGTTTTTTATGGAGTCGCTGGACACCACAATTCTCAATACCGCAGTGCCGACGATCGCCGCGGCACTCCACGTTTACCTCCCCGCAGTCATTTGGAGATTAGAATATAGCGAGACAGAAAGGTCCTTCTATGGCAACACAATCGCTTGGCAGAGAGCTTAGCAACCGAGAGTTCTTCATTCAGAGATGGGAGCAAGAGTACCCCGCCTTCACGAGGGTGTTCAAAGCATTGCCAGCTGATCGTCTCGATTACCGGCCCCATCCTCGGTCGCGCTCGGCGGGAGAGCTGGTCGCTCTGCTGGTTTCGGCCCAGCAGAGTTGTATTCAACTTTGCAAAAGCCGGAAAAGTTTTTACAGCGGCTTGCGTTGGCAGGACCCAGCGAGTTTCGGCGATCTAAACCAAATGATCTCAGCCTACGAGCGTGACCATAGCAGCCTTGCAATTCAGTTGCACTCCTTGGACGACAGCGGTTGGAACCATCAAGCATGGTTGATTCAGGGCACAGAAGAGATCCTGCTCAAAGACACAGTGGGTGGGCTGTTGTGGATTGCGTTGTTCGATACTGTTCACCATCGTGGACAATTAAGCACGTACATTCGACCGATGGGTGGCAATGTCCCGAGCATTTATGGGCCTTCAGCCGATGATGCCGGCGAACGGCACTAGCGGCACACATGTCCATTTCAATTCCCAGATTTCTCGGCAATTTCCAAGATTCTGTCGCCCTAATTCTCCTTTTCAGTCCAAATTGGTTCTAAGTCGACGATTCATACACACAACTTTTCGTCAGGGTAACCCCAATAAACAACTTCCATCAGCCTCGGTGCCGCCTAATCACTTAATTCCGAAATCACTCACAATCAACCGCGTATCCACCGTTACATGCGGTGAAATCGCATGATACGCCCAGACATGCACCCACGCGTTCCCCGTCCGCCATGTCAGAAACGACTTCATCAACCCAGCCGGAATCAACAACAAGTAGACAAAAGTTAGCGACATCGCAGCCGCTCCGATCGAGTCGTACCGAGTGCCCGACTCAAAAATATGCATCGTCGGATAACTCACCGCCCCCAGCAGATAAGCCGTCATCGGCGAAAACAGCTTGAAGTATCTCGGCATCAAGATCGAGTAGATAAGAATCATGATCGGCAGATCCGTCCCGAACAGATGCAGCCAAAATGACATCAGGCCACCAACAAGCTGCTGATGCCGCGTGAGCTGAAAGATATTCGCCCCCGTCATATCCAACCCAGCGCTGAAGGCAAGCACCACGACGATTACCAGCACATCGCTCTTCAGGTTCGCCGATTTCAAGCTGAGTTGCTCGTTTGAGTATCCTCGCATCCGAAACACGACATACGGAATGAGCGCCAGCAGGATCCCGTTGTAAGCCGCCCACGTATAAACCTCAATTGGTGACTGCACCCGCGTCGCCCCCACCAGCGACCCATTCAGATGCAGCGCAATCCCTTCACCAAACAAGTGCTGCCCGATCAGCCGGCCGGCTACCATCACCACCGCGGCATACACCCACATCGCCAGCGCCTCGCGCCCTGCAATACCACATTCCGGAGCGCGCTGTCCTAGATCAATCACAGGCCGCTTTCGGGTCAGCACCGCAACCAAGCCGAACATCAGCACTACGAGCACCAAGTATTCTGATGATCCCGTAACCAGGCCCCTAAACCGCGGCGTGTGTCGAGAAAAAAGGAACCCAGCTCCGCTCAGAAGCAGCCAAAGAAGAATCGCAACGTACAAAGCCCTCTGTCGACCTACCCATCCGATTCCGTTGAACCGCTCATTCATGGCCATATTCTATGCTTCGATCCGCGCCCCGGGCTGTCGACAACACTTGAAATTGCTTCCGAGTAGCCCGCCATCGCCAATGCACTCATCGAGGAACCGATTCGTACCCACAAGTCGGCTTCGGTCCGGTCAACTTCCGGTTTGCGGTAGCCAAGCACAATCCGCAGTCCAAGGTTCAGTGTCCATGCGCATAGTCCCGTGCAGGTGCTAGTCTGACGTATTAACCCATGAAGAACCGCGACATTCTGGCGGCTTGGAAGTATCACGATGGCACGAAACACTCCTACTGGAGTATCCGTAACAATCCTCACTACCTGGACTGGGCGAACCGGCCACTGCCGTTCAAAGTCTTCCCGAAGATAGAGCCTCTTCCGCTGCCGCGAGAGGTGCCACAAACAGGGGTGGCCGCGCTCTCCTCGATCTCAGAGCCATTGCCCCCGTCGCGGGCCGATTCGATCCCTGATCTCCAGGATTTGGCGCGCATCCTCTATTACTCGGCGGGGATTACGAAACACCGCAAATCTTCAGGGGGAGAAATCTACTTTCGCGCTGCAGCTTGCACTGGAGCCCTGTATGAGATCGAGCTTTACGTCGTGACTGGCGACCTACCGGGCTTGGGTGCCGGGGTCTATCACTTCAATCCGGCGGATGTATCGCTGGGGGTTCTCCGAAAAGGTGATTTCCGTGGAAATCTGACTCAGGCGACCGCGGCAGAACCCGCGGTGGCTGGCGCGCCCATGACCATCATTTGCACCGGAACATACTGGCGAAACGCTTGGAAGTACCAGGCGCGCACCTATCGCCATTTCGGTTGGGACAACGGAACACTTCTGGCAAATATGCTGGCCGTTTCCGTGGCTTCGGGACTGCCTGCCGAGATCGTGCTCGGGTTCGTGGACGCCGAGGTAAATCGCCTGCTCGATCTGGATACACACCGTGAGGTTTCCTTGTGCCTGGTACCGATCGGGCACAAATCGGAGAGTTCGCTGCCAACGCCAAGAGAAACTCCGGCTCTCGAACTGGAGACGATCCCTCCTTCGCAGCGCGAGGTCGAATATCCCGCCATGCTCGAGATGCATGATGCATCGTCGTTTGAGTCCGGGGAGGAAGTAGTTCAGTGGCGTGAAAAGCAACCGGTCGTTGCATCCTCCACTCCGGCGGGCGAGGAAGTTCAACTGCAACGCCGGCGGGAAGAAGAACAACCGAAGGACACCATCGAGCAGGTGATCCTGCGCCGCGGTTCTACCCGAACGTTCGATAAGACGGCATCCATTACGTTGGCACAACTCTCAATCATTCTTGACTGCGCCACACGAGGTCTTGCGGCTGACTTCCTTCAGCCTCGCGGCGCGCAACTCAACGATCTTTACCTGATCGTGCATTCGGTCGAGGGACTCATCCCAGGCGCTTACTTCGTCCATCGTGGACCAAGCACGCTGGAGCTTTTGAAGAAGGGGAAGTTCCGCGCCGAAGCGCACCATCTCGGTCTGGAGCAGGACCTGCCAGCCGACGCGTGCGTGGACATCTTCTTTCTGGCTAATTTAGGACGCACGCTGGAGCGGTACGGGAATCGCGGTTACCGGGCGGTCCAGTGTGAGGCGGGCGCCATCGGCGGCAGGATGTATCTGGCTGCCTATGCCCAGCGCCTGAGTGCGACTGGACTGACCTTCTTTGACGATGATGTGACTAACTTCTTTTCGCCGCACGCGGGAGGTAAGAGTGCCGTCTTCCTGCTCGCGATTGGCAAGCCGCTGAGAGGTGCCACCTAACGCGGAGAAGCGGCCGTACCGGGCATTCCGATTCGAGCGACCATGCGATACTTCCGGATTGCGATTATGCCTCGCTAAGCGCCTGATATTGTGAGCTGAGAAATTGGCAGATTCACTTGCCCACCAACACTAGATTTCGGGCAGAGCGAACGTGAGGTCCTTGCCGCTGGTTAAGCGAGGCAGAGTCGGTCGCCGCGTGAGGATTCGCCTGGAATATCGAAAAGCGCCAGGTAGGGTTTGGCTT
>Ga0302324_100011673_pt1 | contig 18003 bp, 20 predicted proteins | sample Palsa_T0_1_FD_201949 | JGI IMG/M metagenome (GOLD analysis project Ga0302324, IMG submission 201949) | Peat permafrost microbial communities from Stordalen Mire near Abisko, Sweden - Palsa_T0_1 | ecosystem: Environmental > Terrestrial > Soil > Palsa > Peat permafrost | place: Sweden: Abisko... | reverse complement strand
GCTGTAGCCCGACTCCCCGGCGTGCCCGAGCTCGCTCATCGCCTGATACATCACCGCGCTGCCCGCCACCGCGCCGATCATCCTGAACAGCGCGCGCCGGTTCAGGGGCGTCGAAGGCTCAGCCATGTTCCTGTCTTCCCCGTTTGGTGAGCGCGCACATTACTATGGGCTCGGCACCGCCTTCCACACATTGTTGGCGCGGTCCTTGTCCGGCAGCAGATGATCCGGATCGACCGTCACGGCCGTTACCGGCTGGGTGCTGTCGAGCTTCAGACTGACGCTGCTCCTCTGAATCCAGGCCTCGGCCGGCAGATGAATGCGCTGGCTGCTGCCATCCTGGAAATTCACCTCGACCGTGACCGGGAACACCAGCGGATCAAGATTGGCGATGCCGATCAGGGCACCCTTGCTCCACTCGCCCTCGACCGGCCGCGCGCCCTCGGCCGCCAGATCCAGAGTCCAGTTGTTGAAATACCAGCCGCGCCAGAACCATGACAGGTCCTCGCCGCCGGCGCTGTTCATGGCGCGGAAAAAATCCGAGGGCGAGGGATGGCGGAACGTCCAGTCGCGGATGAATTTGCGAAATGCCCAATCGAAGCGCTCGGGCGTGAGTATCTGCTCGCGCAGCAGCACCAGTCCCAGGGCCGACTTGAAGTAAGTCACCGGATGGCGGTACTGCTCGCGCACCTGATCGGCTCTGGTGAGCATGATTGGTGCGGCTGGATCGGCCAGCACCGGCAGGATCTCATCGACCGGATTGCCGCCGCCCTGGGCATACTCGGAATCACGCTTGGGCGCATATTCGCCATGGTTGAAATCATCGGACTCGTAGACGTCGATGAAGGTGTTGAAACCTTCGTCCATCCATTGATCGCGTCGCTCGTTGAAGCCGACCATCATCGGAAACCAGCAGTGGCCGATCTCATGCGCCGTGATCCAGAATAGAAACTTGCCGGCATCCGGCACGCCGTCAAAAATCATGGCCGGATACTCCATGCCGTCGACCGGCCCGGCGACCGCCACCGCTGCCGCATAGGGATAAACCGCCCAGCGCCTGGAGAAATTCTGCACCGCATCCTGCAGATACTCGGTGCTGCGGCCCCAGGCACCGGGACCCGCGCTCTCCACGGGATAAAACGACATTGCCAGCGAGCTTCGCTGTGCGGGGAGTTTGATGCGAGCCGCATCCCAGATGAAGGCCTTGGAGGCGGCGAAGGCCACATCACGCGAGTCATGCATGCGGAAGTGCCAGGTCAGCGTACCCTGCTGCACGGGCCGGCTGTGCGGATCGCCGATCTCCTGCGCGCTGCGAATCATGACGGTCTGATCGCTGCCGCGCGCCTGCGCCAGCCGCGCGCGCTCGAGCGGCGTGAGCACCTCTTCCGGGTTCTGCAATTCGCCCGAGCCGGCGACCAGCATGTCCCAGGGCACCGTCACGAAGTAATCGAAATCGCCGTACTCGAGATAGAACTCCGAGCCCAGATACGGCAGCGTGTCCCAGCCGCGCAGATCATCGAACACCGCCATGCGCGGATACCATTGTGCGATGTCGTAGATTTCTCCGTTCCTGGTCGTGGCGTGCGCCGTGCGGCCGCCGAACACTCCCGGCACGGTGTAGTGATAGCGGATATGGATGTTGAGCTTGCCGCCCCGTGACGCGAGCGGCTGCTCCAGCCGGATCTGCAACCGGGTATCGGCGAGCACGGTGTCGGCTCGGACGATCCTGCCCTGGCGTTCGATCTCGACCGATTCCAACACGAAACCCTCGGTGAAGGTTTTCGACAACCTGCCATTGGCGTAGCGCGCGCGGGCATCGCTGCGGTAGATGTTTTGATCCAGCTGGATCCACAGATCGTCGAGCGCGCCGGGGCTGTTGTTGGTGTAGGCAATGATTTCGTCCGCTGCCAGCAGTTGCGTGGCGGGATCGATGCGCGCATGCAGCACATAGTCGGCGCGGTTCTGCCAATAGTCAGGCCCCGGTGTGCCGTTCGCGGCGCGATAAGCATTGACCGGATCGGGCAGCGTCAAAGGCGCGAAGGTTTCGAGCGGATCGTAGCTGCCCTTCGAAGCCGTCGCCACCGGTGCCGCCGGTGCCGCCGGTGCGGCAGAAACCACCGTCGGCGCCGCAGTGAGATGGCGCGATTCCGGCCGGCTGCAGCCGCTCGCGGCGCACAGCGCCCACACGAGTGCAGCGGCCGGCAGGCTTCGATTCATCGATTCGACAGTCCGTCGATCATGGCGGCATAGTCGCTGAGGCCGGCGGTCTTCAGGCCCTCGACCTTGCCGGCATCGTCCCATTGCCGCACCTGTACGGCCTGCCTGAAGTAGCGCTCGGTTTCGAACGCCGCGAGCTCGTGCGAACCCATCGGGCCGCCCTGCAGCTTGAGCGTGTGCACCGAGGCCGGGCTCAGGTTCGCGACGTAGTGTGGATTGGTCGCGCACAGATAGCGCTTGGCCGGAACGTGCAGGCGCACGGGTTCGGCGATCTCGGGGCGGAAACGCCGCGCCAGCCAGGCGCCGCCGATCTGCTCATGGCGCGCATCCTGCGGCCAGTCCGCGAGATCGGCCGGCACTTCTTCGAGCAGGTGGCCGATGTCATGCAACAGCGCGGCCACGACCAGCGCCGGCGCCGCGCCCTGCTGGCTCGCGAAGTGCGCGGCCTGCAGACAATGCTCACTCACCGACACACGCTCGCCAAAGTAAGCGTCCGCGCCGCGGCGCTCGAACAGCGCGATGATTTCCTCGGCGACGCTCATGAGCGGGTCTCGCGCTCGATGTTTCGTCGCAGCAGCGCGGTCTGGCCATAGACGCTGTCGCGCGTCAGGTAGCAGCCGCGCAGATGGCGCGGAAATTGCGCCGAGGAGAAGCCGGTACGACCATGAAGAATGCGTTGATTGTCGAACACCACCAGATCTGCGTCCTCGAGCTTGCAGCGCAACTGGAACCGCGGCTCGCGCAACAGCGCGGCAAAGCGTCGATAGGCGGCATAGAACGGCACGGCCTCGTCCTTCGCCGGCGCCAGCGGCGCGATCGAGCGGCTGTTGTAATGCACGGCACTGACTGCGCCGCGACAGGATAGCTGAATCAACGGCCGCTGCGCATACAGTTCCGCGCCCTTGGAACTGTACTGGAACGGCACTGCAATCTGCGTCAGCAGTCGGAAGGCACCCGGGTCATTGGCACGCAGGTGTTCGGCGAGCGCATGACCGTCGGCGAACAGGCTGTCGCCGCCTTCACGCGAGGCAAGCAGCGCGTGCAGGGCCTGAAAACCCGGCACCGGTTCGCGATAGGGATTGTCGGTGTGCAGTCCGAGCCCGCGGTCCGAGTAGGCGAGATTTTCCGGCTCCGGCACCGACTGGACGTCGAACACCAGTCCGTAGTTGGTCTCGAAGACGCGTCCGATTGCCGACATGGCCTCGAGGATGGCTGACTTGGTGGTCGGCACCTCGCTCAGGAAAGCGATGCCCTGCTGCAACAACCGCGTCAGCCACTCGAGCCGCGTGCCCGGATTGCCGCGCAGCGCCGACAGCGAGCAATGCGCAAAGTCGCGCCGGGCATCGAGTACTTCGCCTTCGAGCCACAATGCGCTGCTGAGCTCCGGCCTTTGGCCGTTGCTGCCGTACGCGTGCCCGGCGAGCCATTCAATCTCGAACGATGCCGGCCGCGATTCGCCCTCCCATTCGACGCGAACGGCGCCGGCATCGAGCACCGCGGAGCGAATCCTCGGCTCCTCGGGCAACTCGGTGATGTCGATGAGACGCTGGCCGCTGTGCGGATCGCGATCCTCGCGCAGATTGTCACGCAGCCACAGGCTCGCGAACTCGCCGATCTCGCCGTCGCTCCATTCGATGGTCAGCGACTGCGGCGTCGATTTGACGCGCTTGACGGTGGCCGGGGTCTTCATGCAACGGCGCGTGCGGCGGCCGCGGCCCTGACGCCCAGTGCATGCAGCCAGCCGGCGCCGAGCGCCGCCAGCGCGCTGACTGCAGCCAATGAGACGAATACGCCTTTCCATCCGAACATGACCGAGATCCTTGCGACGCTGTCGCCGGCGAGCACAGCCCCCAGATAGCCGACGCCGTCGATGATACCGGAGGAGACCGCGCCAGCCTGCTTACCGCCGAAGTCGAGCGCCATGGCGCCGCCCAGATAGGAATAGGGCCCAAGCAGGCAGAAGGCGATGGCCCCGATGGCGAACAAGGGCAGCCGCGAGCCGGCGGTGCTCGAGTGCAGGGACATGAGCACCAGCAGCGCCGCGGCCGCGGCCGTGAGCCCGAGGAACAAAATCAACGAGCGTCCGTTCACTCCAAGATGGTCGCTGAGCCAGCCGGCGACCAGCACCGAGACGACGCCGACGCCCGGAAACACCGCGCTCAGGCTGGCCGACTGGCTCACGCTGAATCCCAGGTAGTCGCGCAGGTATACCGGCGTCCAGATGTTGAAGGTCTCGCGCACGATCGTGCAGCCCAGTGACAGCACGCAAACCAGCACGAACGCCCGGCTGCGCAGCAGCGGCAGCAGCAGCGCAGCGATGCTCGCGGGCCGCGACTCCGATGAGGCAAACAGGTTCAGTGGATTGGTCCTGGCCTCCCGGAGCCCCAGTTCCGCGCGCGACTCGCGCAGAAATAGTGCGTTGGCGAGCAACAGCAGGCCGGGCGCGGCCGCGGCGAAGTAGAACACCGCGCGCCAGCCGAAGCCATGCTCGATCAGCATGCCCATCCACTGCCGCGCGGCCGCATCGCCCAGCAGGTAGCTCAGACTCAGAATGCCGATGATCGTGCCATAGGAGGAGAAATCGAACCATTTCGATGACACCTTGATGAGCCCGGCCCATGCCAGCGACTGGGTCAGTCGGTTCCCGAGCCACGCGAAGGTAAACCATGGCAAGGTCGTGCCCGAGGCGAACAGCAGCGTGAAGGCGAAAGCACCGCCGAGGCCGATCAGAAAATTCCATCGGCCGCCCCAGAAATCCCCCAGTCCGCCCAGGAACAACTTTCCAAGCGCATAGGCCAGCACGCCGAGCGAGGCCATCGAACCCAGATGCACGATGGCGTCACTGTGGCTCACGCCATGTTTGCCGAGGTCATCGATCAGCAGGGGCAGCGCCACCGATAGATCGGCGCGGCAGAAGTAGAGCGCCGCGTAACCGCCGAACAGCAACATGAGGGTTGCCGCCTGCCGCAATCGGCCGGGTGTCATGGAACATTCTCCTTAAGATGAATGCAGCTCGGGGAGTGCTATCGTTCGCCGTATGAAGCCGTGGCGTGCGCTGGTGTTGTGTTTCGGGGCATTCGCAGCTCAAGGCCATGCTGCAACCACGCCGAAGGCGTGCCCGCGCGATCAGAGCGGCGGTCATGGCGGCACGGGCATTGCGCTCTACCACGGCTATCTCTATGCCGAGAGCAACGATCGCATCGTACGCGAGGAGCTGGCCGCCACCGCGGCCTGCCCGAGCGCGGACGCTCCGGCCCTTGCCGAGGCTGTTCATCACACATTCTGGGTGGTCAAGGGTGCCCACAACACGGTGTACCTGCTCGGCTCGGTACACGTGCTCAAACCCGCCGACAGCGATCTGCCGCCCGAAGCCCTGCGCGCCTATACCAGCGCCAAGGCGCTGATCATGGAAATCGACCTCAACAATGCGGCCGAGGATTCACTGCTCAGCGGGCAGCTGAGCATCGCCAATCTGCCTGAGGGGCAGACGCTGGCCGCGGCGCTTGGGCCCGATGCCTACGGCAGATTCGCCGCCTACGCCAAAACCCTCGGACTGGATCCGGAGTTTTTCAGCCCCTTCCAACCCTGGTTCGCCGCCATGGCGCTGCAACAGGCGGAATTCGAGCAGCAGGGCTTCGAGGCCGGCTCCGGTGTCGATGAACAGTTCGCCGAGCGGGCAGCGGCCGATCACAAGCCGATCATCGCCTTGGAAACCGTCGCCCAGCAGTTGGGCATGTTCGCCAGCCTGTCCAGCGATCAGCAGCGGCGCTTCCTGCTCTATACGCTCGATGATGCCCAGAATAGCGAGCACGACGCCGAGGCGGTGGTCTCCGCCTGGCGTGCGGGCGATGTCAAGAAGCTCGAGAGTCTGCTCAGCGACAGCTACGCGCAATATCCGGAGCTGTTTACCATGCTGACAACCGACCGCAACCGCCAGTGGCTGCCGACGATCGCGCAATTGCTGCAACAGGATCAGGACTACCTGGTCATCGTCGGCGCGTTGCACCTGGTCGGCAAGGACGGCGTCGTGCAGATGCTGCAGCGGGCCGGCTACCAGCCCGTGCAGCACTGAGAGGTCACCTCAGATGCATGCTTCCGGCGCCGAACAGGCCGATCAGACCGATCAGGATCAAGTAGATAGCGACAATGTAGTTCAGCAGGCGCGGCACAATTAGAATAAGGATGCCGGCGATCAGCGAGACGACCGGCCCGATGCTCAGAGTCAAGTTCATGGGGACCCCCGATGAGACGATATGAGGTGATGGCCAGCGCGCGGCGCGCGTCGGTCACTGGCACTATTGCGCCGATGTGGCTGCCGCGACAGTACGCTGGCAGACATAGCATAGCGCGGGCCGGTGGAACCTAGAGCCGGTCAGAGTGCCTAAGTTTCAAGCTCGTGTCCTACGACCTGGAGAGACTTCGATGTACAAGAAGGTAGCGATTGCCCTGTTCGGCGCGCTGGTCGCGTTCTGTACCGCGCCGGTGCTGGCCGCGGATGACAGCGAGCCGACCGTCAGCCAGGTCTACGACGCGGCACGCGCCGGCCACCTGGATCAGGCTCATCAGATGATGACCCAGGTCCTGGCCAATCATCCCCATAGCGCCAGGGCGCATTACGTGGCGGCGCAGCTCGACGCCGACATGAAGAACATGGGCGAAGCCCGGCAGGAGCTCAAGACCGCGGAAGAAATCGATCCCGGCCTGCCGTTTGCCAACCCCCAGGTGGTCGCGGCACTGCGCGCTCAGATCGGCTTGCCGCAGGCGCCAGCGCAGAGCGCGGCGGCAGCGCAGGGCGCAGCGGCAGTGCGGGGCACGGCCTCGAAGCCGTTCCCATGGACGATCGTCTGGGTCGTGGGAGCCGGCTTATTTCTGCTGTGGCTGCTGCTGCGCCGGCGCCAGGCGCCGGTCTACGCGGCGGGGGCTCCCGGCGCGATGAACCCGCCAGCCGGTGGCTTCCCGAATGTGGTCGCCGGCGGCTCCGGCATCATGGGTGGTCTGGCCAGCGGACTGGCCGTCGGTGCGGGCATCGCCGCGGGTGAGGAACTGGTGCGCCATACCTTCGACTCCAACCACGGCGTGGGCGGCAATGCCCCGGTGGCCCCTGATCCGGTGCAGGGACCGGCGAATTCGGACCTGGGCGGCCCGGATTTCGGTATCTCCGATCCCGGCAGTTCATGGGACGACGGCGGCGGATCATCCTCCGGCGACGACGGCGGCGGCTGGACCTGACAGGCGGCGCTGCATGGCCACCAGGTCCAGCCAGCGATCGAATTTGTGGCCGACCTGGTGGAAGGTGCCCACGGTCTCGAAGCCCAGCTTCTGATGCAGGCGCAGTGACGAAGACGCCGCGGAATCGATGTGCGCGATCATGACGTGCATGCCCAGCGCCGCAGCGCGCGGAAACAGCGCTTCGATCAATGCGCGGCCAAAGCCCAGCCCGCGCCGATCGGCGCGCACGTGCACGGAATGCTCCACCGTAAAGCGATAGCCCCAGCGCGAGCGCCAGCCGCCAAAACTGGAGAATCCGACGACTTCGCGTTCGCGGTCTGCGACCAGCACCGGCAGCCCCTGCTGGCGGCGCTCCTCGAACCACGCCTGCCGCTGCGCGAGCGTCGACACGCCTTGATCGTAAATCGCCGTCGTGGTGATCACCACGTCGTTGTGGATGGCGAGAATTGCCGGCAGATCCGCGCTGGTCGCATCACGAATGAGCATCGTGGTCTCGTATTGTGCGATCGCAGTCTGTCGCATATAGTAGACAAGTGTCAACTATAGTAAGCGACCCGACCGCGCCGCTCGCGGCCCGGATCCGGCTGGAGCGCGAGTCGCGCAGTTGGTCGCTGGCGGATCTGGCGGCCCGCTCCGGCGTCTCCAAGGCGATGATCAGCCGGATCGAGCGCGGTGAGGCGAGTCCGACCGCAGCCCTGCTCGGCCGCCTGTCGGGGGCCTTCAGTCTGACCCTCTCCACCCTGCTGGCACGCGCGGAGCTCGGCGGCGGCCGGCTGTTGCGCGCCAGCGAGCAGCCGCAGTGGCAGGATCCGAAGAGCGGCTACATCCGGCGTCATGTGTCACCCGCTTCGGATCTGCCTCTGGAGCTGGTGCGCGTCGAACTGCCGGCGGGCGCCGCGGTGAGCTTCCCGGCTTCCGCCTACGCCTTTCTGCGGCAGCTGGTGTGGGTCATGAAAGGACGACTCACATTCGCCGAGGGCCCGGTCGTTCACGAGATGGGGCCCGGGGATTGCCTGGCGCTGGGGCCGCCGACGGACTGCACGTTCAAAGCGCGTGGTCGAGAGCCTTGTGTCTATCTCGTGGCGCTCATGCGCCAATGAACGTGGCTGTTTCGCGCGAGCGGCGGCTGCTGGAAGTCTGGCTGCGCTCGCTTGCTCTGGCGGTAGCCGGCTACTGCCTGCTGGCGTACCTGCTGCTGCCGAATCTGTGGCGCCTGATCGAGCATCGCCATCCGGCGCTGCAGGCACTGGCCACGCACGCGGTCACGCGCGACGGCATCCCGGGTGATCCAATCAATGTCGCATTGATCGGCAGCGAAGCGGCCGTGCAGCGCGCGCTGATTGCCAGCGGCTGGCTGCCCGCTGATCCCATCACGTTCGAATCGTCGCTGCGCATCGCCACCGACAGCGTGGTACACCGGCCCTATGAGACCGCCCCGGTCAGCAACCTCTATTACTGGGGCCACAAACAGGATCTGGTGTTCGAGCAGATGATCGGCGGGGATCCGCGCCGACGTCATCACGTGCGATTCTGGAAATCCGCCGACCTTGACGCTCTGGGCCGTCCGCTCTGGGTCGGCGCCGCGACCCTCGACACGCGCGCCGGCATCAGCCACCGCACCGGCCAGATCACGCATCACATCGACGCCGCCATCGACCTGGAGCGCGACCTGCTGCTGAGGCAACTCAATGCCCTCGCTGCGAGCGTCGAGTGGATCAGCCCGTTCCAGCCGAGCCTGCGCGGCAGGAATGGTGGCGGCGATCCTTATTACACCGACGGCCGCCTGGCCCTGGTCACGCTGCCGTAGCGCTCAGGCTTCATCGCTGCATGATATTCTGCGGCCGGCCATGGCCTCCACCCTGTCGATCTCGCACCTGACCAAGACCTATGCTTCAGGTCTGCAGGCGCTCAAGGACGTCAGTCTGGAAGTTCGCCGCGGCGAGATCTTCGCCTTGCTGGGTCCGAACGGCGCCGGCAAGACCACGCTGATCAACATCGTCTGCGGCATCGTCAACGCCAGTCAGGGACAGGTGCTGGCCGACGGCCACGACATCGTGCGCGACTATCGCGCCGCCCGCACGCGCATCGGTCTGGTGCCGCAGGAACTCGCGACCGACATGTTCGAAGCGGTCGGCGCCACGGTGCGCTATAGCCGCGAGTTGTTCGGGCGCGAACCCAATCCGGCCTATATCGAGAAATTGCTGCGCGATCTGTCGCTCTGGGATCGCCGCCGCGATCTGATCATGACACTGTCGGGCGGCATGAAACGGCGCGTCATGATCGCCAAGGCGCTCTCGCACGAGCCGGAGATTCTGTTCCTCGATGAGCCGACCGCCGGCGTCGACGTGGAATTGCGCCGCGACATGTGGGCGCTGGTGCGCGGCCTGCGCGAGCGCGGCGTGACCATCATCCTGACTACACATTACATCGAGGAGGCGGAGGAAATGGCCGATCGGATCGGCGTGATCAGGAAGGGTGAGCTGATCGTGGTCGAGGATAAGAGCACCTTGATGCGCAAACTCGGCACCAAGCAATTGACGCTGCAGCTGCTCGAGCCGATGAGCGAGGTGCCGCCGGCGTTGCGCGGCTGGGCGCTGACGCTCGCCGCCGCAGGCACCGAACTGCAGTATCGCTTCAATGCCAGCGGCAACGAGCCGGTGGGCATCCCGGCGCTGCTGCGGCGAATGAGCGAGCTTGGCATCGGCTTCAAGGATCTGGACACCCGCCAGAGCTCGCTCGAGGATATTTTTGTCAGCCTGGTCAGCGAGCGGACGGAAGCGAAGGCGTGAGTACACTGGCGTTCAATGGTCGCGGCGTCGCAGCCATCTACAAGTTCGAGATGGCGCGCTTCCGTCGCACGATATGGCAGAGTGTCGTGACCCCGGTGCTCACCACTTCGCTCTATTTCGTGGTGTTCGGCTCTGCCATCGGTTCGCGCATGGCACAGGTCAACGGTGTGCGCTACGGCGCCTTCATAGTGCCCGGGCTCATCATGCTGACGCTGTTTACCGAGAGCCTGTCCAATGCCTCGTTCGGCATTTACATGCCCCGATTCACCGGCACGATCTACGAGCTGCTGTCCGCGCCGGTGTCGGCGATCGAAATCGTGCTGGGCTATGTGGGCGCCGCGGCCACCAAGTCGGTACTGCTGGGCGTGATCATCCTGGCGACCTCGACCGTGTTCGTGCCGATACGGATCCTGCACCCGGCCGCCATGGTGGCGTTTCTGGTGCTGACGGCCGCGAGCTTCAGCCTGTTCGGCTTCATCATCGGGATCTGGTCGAAGGGATTCGAGCAGCTGCAGTTCGTGCCGATGCTCGTGGTGACGCCACTGACCTTTCTGGGCGGCGCGTTCTACTCGATCGACATGCTGCCGGCGGCTTGGCGCACGTTGACCTTGTTCAATCCGCTCGTGTATCTGATCAGCGGCTTCCGCTGGAGCTTCTACGGCAGCTCGGATGTCAGCGTCGGCATCAGCCTGTCGATCACATTGGGATTTCTGGCCGTATGCCTGGCGCTGGTGACCTGGATATTTCGCACCGGCTATCGCTTAAAGAACTGAGCTGAAGAACTGATTACTGCGCGCTATAGCCCCGGCCCTGGTAACAGGCGATGACCGCGCGGTGGAAGTCCGCCGATCCACTGGCGCCACCGGCCTGGGAAGCGGCCCATTGATCGCACTGCATGCGGTCGGTGGCCTGCTGGGCCTCACTCTGGCCGTTGGCCGGATAGGCGAACACGTTATCGCTGCCGGCGCCGCCGGCCGGGCCGGCCACAGGGGCGGTATCGGCAGGCGCCGCCGCATCGTTGTAGCCAGGGTTATTGGCGTCACTCGGGCTCGCGCCGCCCGCGTTGGCGTTACCGCTGGTTGCGGCCGGCGGCGGGTCCGTTGCCACATAGCCGTCGGCAGTCGGGCTCCAGGTGTAGTACGCGTCGTTGTAGTAGTAGTACGGCACGTTGTTCCACCAGTAGGTCGAGCAGTACAGCGGCAGCACGGGCAGGAACCAGGCGAAGCCCGCGCCGTAATACACGCCGGGCCAGAACCGGCCGCCCCAATATCCGCCGGCCCAGCCGACCCCGCGCCCGTAGCCGCCACGGCCGTAATAGCCGCGACCTCCAAATGCTGCCGCCGTCACCGCGCCATGGCTCACGGCGCCCGTGGAGGCGTACGCGCGTCCGGCCGACGCGCCGCTGTATCCACCGCTGTATCCACGGCTGTAGCCGGTACTGCGAGCGCCGGCATAGCCCGGCCCACCAGCGTAATGCTGCGTTGCAACACGGCCGCCACCCCCGTCATGTCCGGCAAAGGAGTGCCCGCCGCCCGAATGTCCGCCGCCGCCTCCGCCACCGGTGTGGGCGAGGGCTGGCTGCACGGACAGGCCAGAGAGCAGGAACGCTGCCGCCACCAGGGCAGTACTGGCGCTGTTGATTTTCATCGATCCTCCAAACCCGCCTCCGCAGTAAGGCTCGGAAGGCAGGCAACTGATTATACGTCCGCAACCATGGCCTCGGGGGGGTCCAGATACGCTATGTTTGCTATAGGAGATATCGCGGCAGGAGCTCTGGCGTTGACGTCCCGTGGGCCCGGCGGCAGCGATATTTGTGGCGCTGCACGAGGACTCATAAGCATATGACCGCAACGGGAAAAAACCATCCCCAGGCCGGCCTGGAGCGCCTGATTCTGCCTTCCCCGGTGACCTGGGTAGGTACCGATCAAGCCGACCCCGAGGCGGGGATCCTCGCCAGGCTTGCACCCGGGACGGTGCTCATGATGGGCGACAATCCGGCGCTGCCACGCATGCCGGCCCGGCCGCGGCTGCTGGACTTCTTCAAATATCGCTTCACCGACATCACGATCCGGCATCTGCTCACCAGCGCCCAGCGCGCGCTGCAGGCCGGCCACGAGGACAAGATCGTCATGGCCTGCCTGCTGCATGACATCGCCAACGGCTGCCTGCTGCGTGTCGATCATGGCTATTGGGGCGCGCAGATGATTGCCCCTTATGTCAGCGAGGAGATCGCCTGGTCGGTCAAGCACCATCAGGCACTGCGCTATTTTGCCGACGAGGCGGTCGGCTACGCCTATCCGGAATCCTATCGGCGCTTCTTCGGTCCGGATTACCAACCGCCCGACTATATCCGCCGCGACGCCGAGATCGCCCGCGCGCACCGTTGGTACATGAGCTCACGGCTGATCACGATGTTCGACATTTATTTCTTCGAGAAATCCGCGCCCATCGACCCGGAGATATTCACCGACATCATCGGTCGGCACTTCCGGGAGCCCGAGGAGGGTTTGGGATTCGACGGCTCGCCGGTCGCCCACATGTGGCGCACCATGATCTGGCCGAACAACTCGCTATAGAGCCGCTGCCCGCTAAAGATCAGCTGCGCGCGGCGGCGTAGGCGTCCATCATGAGGCCGGTGCCACCGCCCGAGACGTGCGCGACCACGGCGGTACGCCGATGGACTTTGGTGACCGAGCCCAAGTCGATCGCGAACGCCAGCTGCACCTGTTGGCCCTTGCGCAATCCCAAACCCGCCGTGCGCACGAACACGCCCGTGGCACTGAGGTTCACAGCCTTGCACAGGCGACGGACTCCGCCCGGCAGCATGATATAAACCGTAGTTCGTGCGCGGTGACGGGTATGCAGCCTTCGTTCCATCGTCCACCCCTGAGCGGCCATGACGGCTCTGACTCGTGGCAGCATTATGCCTCAAGGTTTGCGGTTGCCCAGCGCAACTCAACATTAATCGGCGGCAACGCCTGCTCAGGGGCTTCTTTATGGTGCAACGGCGCCTGCGCAGCGTTGCCCGGAAGCTCGATTTTACTTTCTCAATACACCCGAAACAGATGAAATCCATCGTCGCTGGAAAAGTCCAAGCGGGTGGCGTCGATGCGCCGGCGCGCGCCACGCGCGCGCTCGTCGTTGCGCGCCGCAGCGCAGGCCGTGGCGACAATGCCAAAGGCCGGGGCGCCGGTCAGCTTCTCGCCGCTCGGCAGATCTTCAAATTCGGGTTGTAGCTTCAGTTGCATCATGGGAACTCCTCACCATACCGTACCTCGAACAAATAGTTCGTTGTACGTACGGTATTGTAGTACCGATGATTCGCTTTACAAGCAAATTCGACATAAAAACCGCAGCGCCAGCGGCGGCTGTGACGCCGGTCACGCCGCCAGGAAGCGCCGGATCTCGCCGCTGAAGCGCGGGATGTCGACCAGGAAGGCATCGTGGCCCTCGAGCGAGGGCAGGCGCACGAACCGGGTCGGTATGGCGTTGCGCTCGAAGGCTTCAGCGAGCGCCGCCTGCTCGTGGATCGGGAACAGCATGTCGCTCTCAACGCCCAGCACCAGCACCGATTCGCTCGTGACCGCGCGCATGGCCGCGGCCGCGCTGCCGCCGTGCTCGGCCAGATCGAAGCGGTCCATGGCGCTGGAAAGATACAGATAGCAATTGGGATCGAAGATGCGCGTGAAGCGCTCGGCCTGCGCTTCCAGGTAGCCCTCGATCGCGAATCGCGGCGCGAACTGACTGAGATTGCGCGCGTTGCCCTCGAGCGGCTCGCGGCCGAAGCGCTGGCGCAACTCGGCGGCCGAGCGGTAGGTGATCGTGCCGAGCTTGCGCGCCAGGCGCATGCCGCTGCGCGGCGGGTGCTCGGGCGCATAGTGCCCGCCTTGCCAGTCCGGATCGCGCAGGATCGCCTCGCGCTGCACCGAACGCAGTGCGATCGCAAACGCCGAGGCCGCCGCGCTGCCGGAGATGCTGATCAAGCGGCGGGCGGCCTGCGGAAACTGCGCGGCGAAAGCCACCACCGACATGCCGCCGAGCGAGGCGCCGACCACGGCGTACAGTCGTTCGATGCCCAGCGCCTGCACCGCGGCATAGGCCGAGCTCGCGATGTCCTCGATCGCAAGCTCCGGGAAGGTCACGCCATAGCGCTCGCCGGTGGCCGGATCGAGCGAGGCCGGCCCGGTCGAGCCAAAACAGCTGCCGAGCGAATTCACGCAGATGACAAAATGGCGGCTGGTGTCGAGTGCCAGATTGGGCCCGATCATGCGCTGCCACCAGCCCGGAGTGGGATCCTGCTCGGTCGCGGCGGCGTGTGCCGAGGGCGAAAGTCCGGTGAACAGCAGGATGGCGTTGTCACGCGCCGGGTTCAGGCGCCCCCAGCTTTCGTAAGCGACCTGCGCCGCGTGCAGCCGGCCACCGCGATAGAGCGCGAAGGGATCGGGCAGCGCGAGGCTTGCCGCGGTACTCATCGTGAGCTCGCGCGAGGGCCGGTCACGCGCCGCGCGCTCAGGGTTCCGGGTCCGAGCCATCGGCAATACCTTCGAATAGCGCGGTGGACAGGTAGCGCTCGCCGGTGTCGGGCAGCATCGCCAGCAGCACCGAGCCCTGCGGCACTTCGCGCGCCAGATTGAGCGCGGCTGCGACGGTCGCACCGGCGGAAATACCGCACAGGATGCCCTCCTGTCGCGCCAGCGCGCGAGCGGTTGCGATCGCCTCGGCGTCGGTGACCGTGACGACGCGGTCGGGCACGGCCCGATTGAGTACGGCCGGCAGGAAATCCGGCGTCCAGCCCTGAATCTTGTGCGGCGTGAACGGTTTCCCGGACAGCATGGCGGCCGCCTCGGGCTCCACCGCGATGATGCGAATATCCGGGCGCGCCAGGTGCAGCATCTCCCCGGCGCCGGTCAGCGTGCCGCCGGTGCCCCAGCCGGTCACGAAGTAGTCGAGTCGCTGGCCGGCGAAATCGGACAGGATCTCAGGACCGGTGGTATTGCGGTGATAGGCCGGATTGGCCGGATTCTCAAATTGGCGCGCCAGGAACCATCCGTGCTTTTGCGCGAGTTCCTCGGCCTTTTTGACCATGGCGGTACCGCGGCCGGCCGCCGGCGTCAGGATCACGCGCGCACCGAACATGCGCATGAGCTTGCGTCGCTCGATCGAGAACGTTTCGGCCATGACGGCCACGAACGGGTAGCCCTTGGCCGCGCAGACCATCGCCAGTGCGATGCCCGTGTTGCCCGAGGTGGCTTCGACCACGGTCTGACCGGGTTTGAGCGTTCCGCGCGCCTCGGCGTCTTCGATGATCGCGATGGCCAGGCGGTCCTTGACCGAGGAGCCCGGGTTGAAAAACTCGCATTTGGCGTACACGGTCACGCCGGGCGGGGCCAGCCTTGGCAGGCGCACGATCGGTGTACGCCCAATCGTGCCGAGTATGCTCTGGTAAATCATCGGCTCGCTGACCGTATTGGTGCTGCGGGGCCAGCACTCTAATCCCCCGATGGCGGTTGATCGATAAGTAGAAGGCCATTTTTTTATAACGTATTGTTATGATCAGCGAGCCCATTTGGCCGTATGGTTCGGCACCATGAATTTCCATCAATTGCAGTATGCGGTCGCCATTGCCCGCCATGGGCTGTCGGTGACCCAGGCCGCCACGGCCTTGGGCACTTCGCAGCCCGCGATCAGTCGCGCGCTCAAGGCGCTCGAGCGTGAGCTGGGGTTCGACCTGTTCGTGCGCGAGGGCAGGGCGTTCTCCCGCGTGACGCCGCAGGGCACGAAAGTGCTCGAGTATGCCAATCGTGCTCTGGCGGAGATCGACAGCCTCAAGGCGGTGGCCGCGGACCTGAACCAGGACAATCGCGGCACGCTCGCGATCGCGACCACGCACACCCAGGCGCGCTACGTATTGCCGCCGGTGGTGCACGCCTTCCGCGAGCGCTATCCGGAGGTGGAGCTGCATCTGCACCAGGGCACCTCCGAGCAGATCGGCGAAATGGTGGCCACGGATCGCGTGCAGCTGGCCATCGCCACCGGCTCGGACGGCCTGTTTCCCGGGCTGGTGCTGTTGCCGGTATACCGCTGGTACCGACAGGTGATCGTGCTCAAGCATCATCCGCTGGCCAAGATCGAGCGCCTGACGCTGCAGGATCTGGCGCCCTACCCACTGGTGACCTACGTCTTCAGCTTCACGGGTTCCTCCTCGCTGCACACCGTGTTCGCGCGCGAGAACCTGACGCCGAAAGTGGCCCTCACGGCACGCGATTCCGACGTGATCAAAACCTATGTGCGCCTGGGGCTGGGCGTGGGCATCGTCGCCAGCGTCGCGATTGATCCGGCGCAGGACAGCGATTTCACCGTGATCGATGCCTCGCACCTGTTTCCGATTCATACCACCTGGATCGGCTTCCGACGCGGCACGCTGCTGCGCAACTTCGCCTACGACTTCATCCAGCTGTTCGGGCCGCATCTGACCCGGCGGCTGGTCGATCGGGCGATCGAGGCGCGCGATGCCGAGGTGCAAACCGAGCTGTTCCGGAAGATCTCGCTGCCGGTGCGGTGAGCGCGGGGCGATGAGCGAGCGGCTGCAGAAACTGCTGGCCGCGGCCGGGCACGGCTCCAGGCGAGAGATAGAGCAGTGGATCCGGGCCGGCCGGCTGAGCGTGGATGGCCACCCGGCGACGCTCGGCGAGCGCGCGGACGCGAGCGCGGACATACGCCTGGACGGCCGTCCTCTTGCGCTCGTCGCCGGGGAGCGTGCAACCCGTGAAGTGCTCGTGTATCACAAGCCGGTCGGCGAGATGACCACGCGAGCCGATCCGCAGGGCCGGCCCACGGTGTTCGAGCGCCTGCCCGCGCCGCGCAGCGGCCGCTGGGTGGTGATCGGGCGGCTCGACGTCAACACCACGGGCTTGCTGCTGTTCACGACCGACGGCGCACTGGCCCACCGGCTCATGCATCCCTCGGGCGAGATCGAGCGCGAGTACCGCGTGCGCGTGCGCGGACAGCCGTCGGCTGAAATTCTGGCGAGGCTGCGCGCCGGGGTCATGTTGGAGGACGGCCCCGCGCGCTTCGATGCGATCGAGCCGATTGCCGGGCAGAGCTGCGAGTTCCGCGTGGTGCTGCACGAGGGCCGCAATCGCGAGGTCCGGCGCCTCTGGCAGGCCGTGGGCTTCGAGGTCAGCCAGCTCGCGCGGCTGCGCTATGGCGCCGTGCAACTGCCGGGCGATCTGCGCCCTGGTCAGTGGCGACTGCTCGGTGAGGTCGAAGCCGCGCAATTATGAGACGAATTAGTGCTATCGTCGGCGAACTTCGCCAATAATTAGCCCATTATCAGCGCTGATTCCGCCGGAGCGCGGGCTCGGGGTCGCCGGCGCCCGCGGCGCGAATGCGCGTCATTGAGAGGCTTCGCGGTCAAGTATGCTGCGGCCGGCCGAACGCTCGCGGCGTCGGGCTCGCGACGTTGGGATTTCACGCTGAACGCGCGCGTCATGCGCTGGCTGGTCGATGGCTATTTGAACTCTGATGAGCGCCAGAGGTCCGACCAGAGACCCCACGATGGCCCGATTTCTGCATTGACAGCCCCGGGTGCAGAAATCAGAATACGCGGCTCATTTTCGCGGAGGGGTACCCAAGCGGCCAACGGGAGCAGACTGTAAATCTGCCGGCTTACGCCTTCGTAGGTTCGAATCCTACCCCCTCCACCACGGAAGGGGTGAGGACTCGAAGTCGGCAGATTCGAGCGGAGCGGGATTGGGATACTTCAACGTCA